>Ga0325400_1000657_pt1 | contig 26331 bp, 20 predicted proteins | sample PopdelMetagenome_2_FD_205662 | JGI IMG/M metagenome (GOLD analysis project Ga0325400, IMG submission 205662) | Populus deltoides microbial communities from Bellville, Georgia, United States - Xylem-PdKOR-R1 | ecosystem: Host-associated > Plants > Phyllosphere > Stem > Wood/Secondary xylem...
GCGGCCACGCCGAAGAACAGGTTCAGGCCCTGCAGGACCTCGTAGGAAGGGATGTAGTCGGGCACCACGACGAGCCCGATCGCCCCGAGGACGGCTGCGCCCAGCGTCCCCACCCGCCGGTCCCGGCCGCCGAGCACGAGGAGGGCGACCAGCAGCAGCGAGGTCGGGATGGTGGTGAAGTCGTTCCCGCTCACCACCCCGACCGTCGGTCCCAGCAGTGCGCCTGCGACGCCGGCCAGGAACGCCGCCACGCAGAAGGCCGCCAGCGGCAGCAGCGACACGTTCACGCCGAGGGCCTCCAGGGCCACCGGCGAGTCCGCCTTGGCCCGCAGGAGCTGGCCGAGGCGGGCCCGCTCGACCAGCCGCACGAGCAGGTAGCAGACCGCCGCGGCGGCCGGCACCAGGTAGAAGTAGGTGACCGCGTCGAGGGCGAACCCGGGCCGTGGGGTCAGCAGCGGCAGCGGGTCGTCGCCGAACATCCAGTCGGTGTCGTACAGCGCCACCTGGACGAGGAGCCCGAAGGACAGCGTGGCCAGCGCGAGGTAGACCCCGGACAGCCGCACGGCCGGGATGGCGACCACGGCGCCGACGGGTACGGCGACCAGACCGGCTCCCACGAGTGCCACGAGCCAGGGCACGCCGGCCTGCACCAGGTGGTAGCTGGCCGTCGCGCCCACCGCGGCGAACGTCATCTGGCACAGCGAGATCTGGTTCGACAGCCGGACGAGCAGGCTGAGCGACATCAGCAGGATGCAGAAGACCGCTGCCCTGGTCCAGGCCAGGAGGTGGTCCTCGAACAGCACGGGGACGAGGGCCACGAAGACCACCAGGGGGACCACGGTCAGGGCGCCGCGCCGCCACCCGACGGAGCTGGTGCGGACGACCCGCTGCTGGAGGTCCCGGCCCACCTCGACGAACCAGCGCCTGGGGCTCAGCAGCAGGACGAGGAACAGGACGGCGAACGGCAGCGCGGTGGGCGCGCGCTGCAGCAGCCCGACGTCGGGGTTGTCGACGGCGGCCTTGGACAGCACCGCGACGGCCACCTGGATGGCGACCGCACCCAGGTAGGTCAGCGGGAGGCTGGCGAACCGACCGATCGCCGCGGCGCCGAACCCCTCGACGACGAGCAGCGTCAGGGTCGTGCCGTCGAGCCCGATGCTGGGGGCGATGAGCACCCCGGCGACCGCGGCGAAGGTCACGCCGATCACCCACGCCCAGCGGCGCACCCGCGTGGGGCTCAGGCCGGTGAGGGCGACCAGGGAGGGGTCGTCGACGATGGCCCGCATGCCCCGGCCGAGGCGCGTGACCCGGAAGAAGACGGTCATGCCGGCTGCGAGCAGGAGGCCGACCGCGACCGCGATGACCTGCTCGTAGCTGATGTTGACCCCGGCCAGCCGGAAGGTCTGCTGCGGGAGGAAGTCCGGGAACTGCTGGGTGATGCCGCCGAAGCGCAGGTTGAACAGCGCCGTCAGCGAGATCATGATCCCGATGGTCGCGACGACCTTCATCGCGGTGCTCGCGGCGGCGACCAGGTGGGCGACCCGTTCCATCAGGAACCCGAACACCACCCCGACGAGGGCCAGCGTGACCAGCAGCGCGAGGAACGCCGGGACCTCGTTCAGGACGTGCAGCTGGTAGAAGACGCCGGCCGCCACGGCGCCGATCGCGCCGTGGGCGAAGTTGAAGATCCCCGAGGCCCGGTAGGTGAGCACGAGCCCGATGGCGGCCACCGCGACGAGCGACCCGTTGGCGACTCCGCTGATCACGAGCGGCAGGTAGTCCTGCATCCGAACCCTCCCGGCTGTGCGGTCGCTGTGGTGCGTGTCACGCGGGACCCTGGCAGAGGCCGGTAATCTTTACAAGGCTTTGCTGCATTGCACCGGTGTGGCGTGTCCATGTCGTGGTGCGCGGGTCGTGGCACGCTGCCCGGGTGCGTGGTGTCGGGGAGGTCGGAGGTGTGCACCGGCTCGGCCTCGCCGACCTGGCTGACGGCCGCGCGGTCAGGACCGGGGCGGACGTGACCGTGCTGGACCTCGACGCCACCTGGACCACGGACGCCGCCGCGCTCGCCGCGGCGCGGGGCGCGCTGCTGGACCACCCGGCCGCGGTCGTCGTCGGGTCGTCGACGGTGCCGTTGCCCGAGGCGGCGGCCCCGCTCCTGGAGGAGCTCGCCGTCACCTGTGCCCCCGGCGGCCCGGGACGCACCTGGGTGGACCGGCCGGTCTCCGAGGTCGTGGCGGGCTGCTCGAGGGCGCCGGTGGCCGCTGCGGTGCTGGTCCGGCACCTGCGCGCATCAGCCGGTGTCCCGGTCGGGCCCGCCCTGGTGATGGAGTCCGCCACCTACTCGCTCCTGCAGTCCTCCCCGGAGTTCCGGCGCTGGCTGACCACCCGGCCCGAACGGCGCGGGCCCGCCACCGACGTCGTGGTCGAGCGCACCGGCGACACCCTCCGCGTGGTGCTGGACGGGGCGCCACGGCACAACGCCTTCGGCGCCCGCACCCGCGGCGCGCTGCTGGAGGCGCTCGGGGTCGCCACCGCCGACCCGACGGTCGCGACCGTCGAGCTCGTCGGCGCCGGGGCCTCCTTCTGCAGCGGCGGCGACCTGGCCGAGTTCGGCACGGCACCCGACCCGGCGACGGCGCACCTGCTCCGCACCGGTCACAGCCCCGCCCTCGCCGTCCACCACCTCCGGGATCGCGTCCGCCCGGTCCTCCACGGCGCCTGCGTCGGGGCCGGCATCGAGATCCCCTCGTTCGCCGGCCGGGTGCTCGCCCGTGCGGGCGCCTGGTTCCAGCTGCCCGAGCTCGCGATGGGGCTGATCCCCGGCGCCGGGGGCACCGTCGGCGTGACCTCCCGGATCGGCCGCTGGCGGTGCGCGTGGATGGCGCTCACCGGGGCCCGGGTCGACCTGCCCACCGCGCTGGAGTGGGGCCTGGTCGATGGGCGAGCTTGAGCTGTGGGCCGCCTCGGGGGCGATGTCCCTCACCGGACGCCCCAACGGTCCACCCCTCGCCGGGCCCGGCGAGCCGGCCGGCTGGCTGGCCGGCCGGCTCGCCGAGCTGGCGGACCTGTCGCCGTCCACCCCGTTCCCGGGGGTCGGTCTCCTGGGCCAACGGGCAGCGCACACCGGCTTCGCCCGCCGCGGGCCCTGGTCCTGCGGGGGCGCCTTCCGCGCGCTGCGCACCCGGGACGGCCACGTGGGCCTGTCCCTCTCCCGGCCGTCTGACACCGCGCTCGTCCCGGCGCTGGTCCAGGCCCCGGCCGACGACCCGTGGGTCGCGGTGACCGCGTGGGCCGCCCGCTCCACCACGCGGGAGGCGGCCGCCCGCATCCTCGAGCTGGGCATGCCCGGCGGCGCCGTCGCCGCGGTCGACCGGACGCGCGACGCGGTCCGCACCACGACCCTGGGACACCGGCGCCGGACCGGGCCCCCGCTGGTGGTCGACCTGTCCGCGCTGTGGGCGGGGCCGCTGAGCACGGCCCTGCTCGCCCGGGCCGGGGCGCGGGTCGTGGCCGTGGAGACCCCCACCCGCCCCGACGCCACCCGCACCGGGTCCCCGTCCTTCCACCGGGCGCTGCGGCACGGGACCGAGCGGGTGGTGCTGCCACTGGGGTCACCCGAGCTGACGGCACTCCTCGCCGCGGCGGACGTGGTGGTGGAGTCCGCCCGGGCCCGGGCGATGCGCCAGGCCGGCGTGGTCGCCGAGGATCTCGTCGCCGCCGGGACGACCTGGGTGTCGATCACCGCGGCGGGCCGGGACCGCGACGACGTCGGCTTCGGCGACGACGTGGCTGCGCGCGCCGGGCACGTGGTCCGGGACGGCGAGGAGCTCCTGCCGGTCGGCGACGCCCTGGCCGACCCGTTGACCGGGGTCGCCGCGGCGGTCGCCGCCCTGCGGGCCCGGACCCGCGGGACGGCCGAGCTGGTCGACGTCTCGATGCTGCACGTCGCGGCCGATGCCCTCGGCCCCGCTCACCCCCGGGCGGACCGGGTCGGGGCCGAGCCGCACGAGGTGGTCCGCGACCGCGGCGGACGGTGGTGGCTGGTCACCGACGACGGCCGCTTCCCGGTGGTCGACCCGGACCCGGCGCCGTGAGCACCGTCCTGCACCGGGTGGAGGTGGCCGGACGGTCGACCACGGTCCGGCTCGCCGGGGGCAGGGTCGCCGCGGTCGGTGACGGTGTCGTCCCCCGGACCGGGGACGAGCTGGTCGACGGCCGCGGCGGCGCGCTGCTGCCCGGGCTGCACGACCACCACCACCACGTGCTGGCCGCGGCCGCGGTCGCTGCGTCGCTGGACGTCGGGACGCCCGCGGGCATGGGCCGCCTCGCCGAGCTCGGCCGCGTGCCGGGTCCGTGGCTGCGGGCGGTGGGCCACCACGAGGCGGTGGGCGGGAGGCTGGACCGGGCCGCACTGGACCGGCTCGCCCCGCACCGCCCGGTCCGGGTGCAGCACCGCAGCGGGGCGCTGTGGGTGCTCAACAGCGCCGCGCTGGACCTGGTCGCGCACGTGCTCGACGACTCCGCCGACGTGGACCGCGACCGGTCGGGCCGACCCACCGGGCGGCTGTGGCGGTACGACGCGCGCCTGCGGCAGGCCCTGCCGGAGGAGCTCCCCGACCTGGCCGGCTGGGGCTCGGCGCTGGCGGCCGTCGGCGTCACCGGGCTCACCGACGCCACCCCGGACCTCGAGCCGTCGGGCGTCGCGCTGCTGGCCCGGGCCCACGCGTCGGGCGAGCTCCCGCAGCAGCTGCTGCTCATGGGCGCAGCGCCCGGCCCCCTGCCGGACGGGCTCACCCACGGGCCCCGCAAGCTGCTGCTGCACGACCACGACCTGCCCACCTTCGACGAGCTCGCCGACCGGGTGCGGGCCGCCCGCGCCGAGGGGCGTGCCGTGGCGGTGCACTGCGTGACCCGGGAGTCGCTGCTGCTGACCCTCGCCGTCCTCGACGAGGTGGGGCGGGTGCCCGGTGACCGGGTCGAGCACGCCTCCGTCGTCCCCGAACCGTCCCTGCTGCGAGGTCTCGCGGTGGTCACCCAACCCGGGTTCCTCACCGCCCGGGGTGATGACTACCTGCGCGAGGTCGACCCCGACGACGTGCCGCACCTGTACCGCGTCGCGTCGTTGCTGGCCGCGGGTGTGCCGACCGCCGTCAGCAGCGACGCACCGTTCGGGCCCTGGGACCCGTGGCAGGTGCTGCGGGCCGCTCGCGACCGCCGGACCGCGGCCGGGGCCGTGGTCGGCGCCCGGGAACGCGTCCCCGCGACCACCGCACTGGCCGGCTGGCTGTCCCCGCCCGGGGCGCCCGGCGGTGCTCCCCGCCGGGTCGTCGTGGGTGCGCCGGCCGACCTGGTCCTGCTGCACACCGGGCTCACCGAGGCGATGGACGTCCTGGACCCCTCCGTGGTCCGGCACACCTGGATCGCCGGGCGCCGGGTCGGTCAGCCCAGCAGGTCGGCGCTGACGTAGACGGACTTGTACTCCAGGTAGGACGCCATCGCCTCCGGGCCCAGCTCCCGGCCGACCCCGGAGGCCTTCACCCCGCCGAACGGGGCGCCCAGGTCCTGCAGGTAGTAGTTCACCCCGATGCTGCCGGTGCGCACCCGGCGGGCCACCGCGACCCCGCGGTCCTCGTCGGCGGTCCACACCGACCCCGCCAGCCCGTACTCGCTGTCGTTGGCCAACTCGACGGCGTGGTCGTCGCCGTCGTGCGGGACCACGGCGTAGACGGGTCCGAAGACCTCCTCGCGGGCCAACCGGTCGGAGTTCTCGACGTCGGCGAACACGGTCGGCTCGACGAACCAACCGCGGCCCAGGCCGGCCGGTCGCCCCCCTCCGGTCACCAGGCGCGCTCCCGAGCTCCGCCCCACCTCGACCATCCCCAGCACGCGCTCCCGGTGGGCCTCGCTGGCCATCGGGCCGAGGGTGACCCCGCGGTCGAGCGGGTTGCCGACGACCATGGAGCGCGCGTAGGTGCTGATGGCGTCCACGACCTCGTCGTAGCGCCGCCGGGGGGCCAGGATGCGGGCCTGCGTGGTGCACGTCTGGCCGTTGTTCATGAACGACGCCGGACCGATGTTGTCCAGCAGGACCTGCAGATCGGCGTCGTCGAGCACGATGGCTGCGGACTTGCCGCCCAGCTCCAGGCTCATCCGCTTCATCGTCCGGCCGCACTCGGCGCCGATGGCGCGTCCGGCCGCCGTGGAACCGGTGAAGGCGACCTTGTCCACCAGCGGGTGGCCGACCAGTGCGGCGCCGACCTCCCGGTCCCCGAGCACGATGTTCAGCACGCCGGCCGGCAGCCCGGCCTCCTGAGCGGCGTCGGCGAGGACGTAGGCGTCCAGGGCCGTCTCGGGCGAGGGCTTGAGCACCACGGTGCACCCGGCCGCGAGAGCTGGGGCGATCTTCATCATCGCCAGGGCCTGGGGGTAGTTCCAGGGCGTGATGGCGGCGACGACCCCCACCGGCTCGCGGCGCACGAGGGTGGCTCCGTTCGCGCTCGGTCGGACCTCCTCGAACCCGAGGTCCCGGGCCTGCTGCGCGTACTGCTCCAGCAGCACCCCGGGGGCCAGACCGTTCATCACCGTCGACAACGACAGGGGCATGCCGTTCTCCCTGCTGACCAGGGTGCTCGTGCCACGGCTGCGCGCACGGAGCGCTGCGGCGAAGCGTTCCATGACGTCGGCCCGTTCACCGGCCGCGGAGCGGCCCCACGGGCCGTCGTCGAGGGCCCGCCGGGCCGCCAGCACGGCGTCGTCGACGTCTGCCCGGGTGCCCATGGCGGCGACACCCAGGACGTCCTCGGTCGCCGCCTCGAGTGCCACGTGGACGTCGTCCCCGTGCGGCCGGGCCCAGTCCCCGTCGATGAAGAACCGACGGCGGTCGAGGGAGGGGGCATCGGTCACGATCGGGCGCTCCGGAGGGTCGTGGGCCGGTCGCGGCCGGCGGGTGCGGGGACCGCCTCGCGGTCGGGGATGGAGCCGGGGGGCAACCGGAACATCAGCTCCAGACGCCGGCAGGTGGCCGAGGTGGGCCGTGCTCGCCCGACCTCCCAGCTGCGGACCGCCTGACCGGTGCGTCCCAGCCGGCGGCCGATGTCGGCCTTGGTGAGCCCGGCGCGGGTGCGCAGGGCGAGGAGCAGCACCGGTAGGTCATCGGGCTGCCAGGGAGCCGGCGGGAGCGGGAGGACCGCTGGGCCGTGCCTCAGCAGGACGTCGACCGGCTGGCCGTAGAGGTCGGCCATGCGGCGCAGGACCGCGACGGGCGGTTGCCGGGTCCCTGCCTCGTAGCGGGCGAGGGTGGTGAGGGCCACGCCCAGGTGGCAGGCCGCCTCCCGGCGGTGCATGCGGGCGCCGAGCCGGAGCGCACGCAGTGGCCGGGTGTCGACCTCCGGCGGCGGGCCGCTCCGGAGCCGGGCGATCGGGGCACCCAGCAGGTCGGCGATGCTCTCGGCGTGCTGGAGCGGAACCCGGGCCGCTGTGGTCTCCCACGTCGAGACCGTCGTGACCGCCACGCCGAGGCGGTCGGCGAGGTCCCGCTGGCGGAGTCCGGCCGCGCGGCGTCCGTGGCCCAGGGAGGGCAGCCGCACGCCGTCCAGCCGGCCGGGCGCCCGGCCGCGGAGGAGCTCGGCGACCTCGTCGAGACCCAGCCCGAGGGCTGCGGCGAGCCTGGGCCAGTGGTGGCGGGGAACGCTGCACCCACCCCGCTCCCACATCACGACCGTGGGCCTGCTGACGTGCACCGCCCGGGCCAGTCCGGCTGCCGACAGCCCGGCGGCCCGGCGGACCCCGGCGATCGTCGTCCCCACCTGGTCCACCACGTCCCCGCCCACGTCGCTCATCCTGCAAAAGTTAACACCTATTCGACGACGGCACGGTCCCGCCGTGCGCCGTGGACGCCGATAGACCCGCGATGCCGGGCAGCCGGTCCGGCGGATGTCTCCCGGGACGGTCGACTGACCCGTCCGGGTGGTTCGCGGCGTTCCAGCTGGGCGGCCATCCCGCTAAAGTTGGCGAAGATGACAACCGCGTGCCAGGCGGCGGTCGCCGACCCCAGGAGGACCGACCATGGTGGAGCTGTCCGAGAGCCCGAGGCGGGCACGGGTGCAACCCCGCCTGGCCGAGATGATCGCCTCCGAGCTGCGCGAGCAGATCCTCAGCGGCGTGCACACCAGCGGCCTGCTGCCCAAGCAGGACGACCTGGTGGCCACCTTCGGGGTCAGCGCGCCACCGCTGCGCGAGGCGTTGCGCATCCTCGAGGGCGAGGGCCTGATCACCGTGCGGCGGGGCAAGGTCGGCGGCGCCCTGATCCACCGGCCCGACGGCGGCTCGGTGTCCCACGCCGTGGGCATGGCGCTGCAGGGGGACCAGGTGCACCTGCGCGACCTGGGGAGCTCGATCCTGATGCTCGAGCCCACCTGCGCCTCGGCGTGCGCGTCCAGCACCACCGCGATCGAGCTGCTCCGGCCGGTCATCGAGCAGAACCTCGAGCACACCGAGGCAGCCATCGGCGACGGCCCCGCCTTCACCCACCGGGCCCGCCAGTTCCACGACCTGGTCGTCGCCCAGACCCCCAACGCCACCACCCGGCTGCTGGTGCGCAGCCTGGTCGCCATCTGGTCGGCCCAGGAGGAGACCTGGGCGAACGAGGCGGACGACCTGGGTCGCTACCCGTCGCAGGAGGACCAGCGGGCGGTGCTGAAGGCGCACCAGCGGATCGCCGACAAGGTGTTCGCCGGCGACGGGGCCGGCGCCGAGCGGCTGGCCCGGGGTCACCTGGAGGCTGCGCAGCAGTCGATGCTCTCGCAGTTCGGTGACCGGGTCGTCGACGCCTCCTCCTCGCGCGCCGTCCGCGGCCTGCGGGACGAGACGGCGCGGCAGTCCGACAGCTCGCGTCTCTACGCGGGGGTCGACCTGCCCAGCACGCGGGTCTGGGCGAGCTCGCTCTGAGGGGTCCGGCGCCCCCTCCCCCGGACCGGGGCGCCGGACCGGCTCAGCGGGGCAACCCGAGCAGGCGCTGGGCGATGATGTTCAGCTGCACCTGCTCCGACCCGCCGTAGATGGACGCCGCCCGGGAGTAGACGTAGCGCTCCATCCACGGCGACGGCCCGCTCCCGAGCAGGACGGTGGGCCCCAGCAGGTCCACGGCGGCACCGTGCAGGGCCTGGTCGACGTCGGTCATCAGCAGCTTGTCCACCGACATCTCCGGTCCCGGCAGCGCGTCGCTGCGCTCGCGCTCGATCAGCCGCCGGCGCACGTGCTGGGTGAGCACCCGGTAGGAGACCTCGAGGTCACCCAGCCGTTGCCGGACGGCCGCGTCCGCGGTCACCCGGTCGCCGAGCAGCCGGCGCAGCTCCCCCAGCGCGGCCCCGAACTTCGACAGGTACCCCACGTCGGCCGCGCCCCTCTCGTAGGCCACGGTCATCATCGCGATCGCCCAGCCGTCGCCCTCGGCGCCGAGCCGGTGGTCGGCCGGCACCCGCACCCGGTCGAAGAACATCTCGCAGAACTCCGACTCCCCCGTCGCCGCCCGGATGGGCCGGACGTCCACGCCGGGCGAGCCCATCGGGACGATGAACACCGAGATCCCCCGGTGCCGTCCGCCCGCCGGTCCGGTCCGGGCCAGCACGATGCCCCAGTCGGCGAACTCCGCGTAGCTGGTCCAGACCTTCTGGCCGGTGATCAGGTAGTCCTCGCCGTCCCGCTCCGCCCGGGTCGACAGGTTGGCCAGGTCCGAGCCGGCGTCGGGCTCGCTGAACCCCTGGCACCAGTAGTCGTCGCCGCTGAGGATGCCCGGCAGCCAACGGCTGCGCTGCTCCGGTGTCCCCCACTGCAGGAACGCCCGGCCCATGTAGCCGATGCGGGGTGCGTCCGGGGCCCCCGACAACCCGATCTCCTCGTTCAGGACGACGTCGTGGGCATTGGACAGCCCCTTGCCGCCGTACTCCTCGGGCCAGGACAGCCCCACCCAGCCGCCGCGGAACAGGGTCTGGTGCCACCGCTGCAGGAACCGCGCGGGGGGCTCGTCCGGGTCGGGGGTGATGGTGTTGTCCCGCAGCCAGGCCCGCAGCCCGGCCCGGAACCCCACGGTGGCCGCGTCGTCACTGAAGTCCATCGGGAGCTCCCTGCAGGTCGTCGAGGAGGGCTCCGGCCAACGCGTCCGCCGTGCCCAGGACGGCGTCGTCCAGCAGCACCCGCCGCAGGTGCAGGTGGGCGGGGAACTCCCAGGTGATGGCCACGCCGCCGTAGACCTGGACCGCCGTCTGCGCCACGGCGCGCCCGACCCGGCCGGCGTGGGCCTTGGCCACCGCCGCCGCGGCCGCTGCATCCGGCGCACCGCTGTCCAGCGCCCAGGCGGCGTGCAGGACGGTGCTGCGCAGCCCCTCGAGCTGGCTGTAGGCGCGGGCCAGCAGGTGCTGCACGGCCTGGAAGGACCCGATCGGGGCGCCGAACTGCACCCGTTGCCGGCTGTACTCGACCGCACCGTCGAACACGCCGCCGGCAGCGCCGAGGAGGTCGGCGGCCAGCAGGGTGCGCCCCACGGCCAGGAAGCCCTCGGCGGCCCCGGGTTCGCCGGGTCCGCCGGACCGCGGTGCACCCTCGGGCGGGGCGACGCACCGGGTCAGGTCCTGGGTGGGCCGGGCCGGGCCGAGGTCGACCACGACGGGTGCGCCGTCGGCCAGCGTCAGTGCCGACCGCACCGGACCGCCGGCGTCGAAGGCGACCCCGTCGGCCGGCCGGCCGAGCCCGTCCAGCCCGGGGCCGAGCAGGACGGTGCGCGGCGGCTCGCCGACCTCGACGGCGACCCCGGCCAGCCGGGCCAGCTCGGTCGCCAGCGTGGTGCCGAGCAGCGGCGCGGCGCACACCGTGCGGGCCAGCTCCTCGACGACCACCGCGGTCTGGGTGACGGTCGCGGCGGGGGCGCCGTCCTCGGCGGCCCGCAGCTCGGTGAACCCGGAGGAGTGCAGTGCCTGCCAGCAGCGGTCGTGGCCGCCCTCGGCGCCGTCCGGGCACCGGGCGGCGATCGCGCGGGCGGCCTCGCGGATCGCGGCCTCGTCCTCGGTGTCGGTGCTGACCGCGTTCACCGCAGTGTCCAGGAGGCCGGCTTGGCGGCGGCCCGGTCGAGCCCGGCGGCACCGAGCGGGTTGCCGACCTGGGTGTACAGCAGCGCGGTGGACATCGCCTGCTCCCGGCCGAGGTCGCGGGAGCGCCACAACGCCTTGACGGTGCCCTGCACGGCGGCCGGCGGCTGGCCGGCGATCAGCCGCGCCAGCCGCGTGGCGTGCGCGAGGAGGTCGTCGGCGGGCACGACCTCGCTCACCAGGCCGGCCCGGTGGGCGGTCTCGGCCGACATCCGCTCGTGCAGGCCCATGAGCGCCATCCGGACCACCTCGGAGTGGTGCATGCGGTGGCTCAGGCTGATCGGCTCGAGGGCGGCGACCATGCCGTAGGTGACGTGCGGGTCGAAGAACGTGGCGTCCGGGCTGGCCAGCACGATGTCGCACTCGCCGATCCAGTAGAACGCCCCGCCCGCGCACATGCCGCGCACGGCCGCGACGACCGGCTTCCACACCTCGTTGCTCTTGGGCCCCAGCTCGCGGCCCGGGTCCTCGGACTCGCGCCAGGGGTCGACCTGGTCGACCCACGGGCTCTCGCTGCTCCCGATCCGCTCGGTGACGTCCAACCCGGTGGAGAAGGCCCGCTCACCGCTGGCGGTGAGCACCACCGCGCGCACCTCGTCGTCGTTGCGCAGGTCGGCCCACAGCGCGGCGAACTCCCGGCGCATCTGCTCGTTGAAGGCGTTGAGCACCTCGGGTCGGTCGATGGTGACCGTGGCGACCCCCTGGTCGCGGGTCACCTGCACCGTCGGTCGGTCGGTGGTGGACATGGGCGGGCACCCTCCCGGACTGCCGGCCGACGCGTTCGGCCGCCGCTGTTATCTTTACAACCTATACAAGGATGAGGCCAGACCTGGCCGGGAACTGGAGGACCGCGATGACGATGGGCCCCGTCGGTGACCTCTTCTCCCTGGAGGGGCGCACGGTACTGCTCACCGGCGCATCCGCCGGCCTCGGCCGGCGGTTCGCGCACGTGCTGAGCTCGGCCGGGGCCCAGGTGGGCATCGTCGGGCGTCGCCGGGAGCTGCTCGAGCAGGTCGCCGCGGAGGAACGCGGCTGCGTCCCGCTCCCGTGCGACCTGGGCGACGCCGAGGCCGTCGCGGCCCTGGTCGACCGCGCCCGGTCCGAGCTGGGCCCGGTGGACGTCCTGGTCAACAACGCCGCGCACATCGCCGGCGGCGTGCGTGCCGAGGACGAGAGCGCCGCCGACATCGCGACCACGCTCGCGGTCAACCTCACCTCGCCGATCATGCTGGCCCAGGCGGTGTTCCCCGGCATGGCCGAACGCGGCCGGGGCGTCATCGTCAACGTCACCTCGATGGCCGCCCTGGTCGGCATCGCCCGCTTCCCGCAGGCGGTGTACGCCGCGTCCAAGGGCGGGCTGCAGGCGATCACCCGGGAGTGGGCCGCGCAGTGGGCCCGGCAGGGCATCCGGGTGAACGCCATCGCGCCGGGCTTCTTCGAGAGCGAGATGACCGGTGGGGTCATCCACCACGAGAAGGTCCAGAAGTGGATCCTGGACAACACGCTGCTGCCCCGCCACGGCGTCGCCTCGGACTTCGACGGCGCGCTGCTCTACCTGGCCAGCGACGCCAGCTCCTACGTCACCGGGCAGACCATCGTCGTGGACGGCGGCTGGACGGCCCACTGACCGCGGGGGCGTCCGGGACGGTCAGGACGTCGGGGCGAGGGCGCGGGCCCGCAGCTCCCGCCGGACGAGCTTGCCGGTCTCGTTGTAGGGCAGGTCGTCGCAGAAGACGACGCGCTCGGGCCGCCGCGAGGAACGCAGGTGGGCCACCACGTGGTCCTGCAGCGCCTCGGCGGGCACGTCGGAACCTGCTCGCAGGACGACGAAGGCCACGACGGCCTCGCCCCACTCCTGGTCGGCGGCACCGACGACGGCCGCGTCGGCGACCGCCGGGTGGCCGATGAGCACGTCCTCGATCTCACCGGGCGAGAGGTTCTCCCCGCCCCGGACGATGACGTCGTCGGCCCGGCCCTCCAGGAACAGGTAGCCGTCCTGGTCCAGCCAGCCGGTGTCGTTGGTCGGGAACCAGCCGTCGGCGTCCTTCACGTCGGCCGACTCGTACTCCCCGGCGACCTGCTCCCCCCGCACGACCACCAGACCGGCGATGCCGGCCGGCAGGGGCCGCCCGTCGGCGGACCGCACCTGGATCTCGATCCCGGGCACGGCACGGCCGACCGACCCGAGACGCGCGACCAGGTCGGGGTGGTCGGCCGCCAGGGCTCGACGGTGGTCCTCGGGACCGAGCAGGGCGATCGTCGAGCTGGTCTCGGTGAGGCCGTAGGCGTTCACGAAGGACACGTCGGGCAGCAGCGACAGGGCCCGGTGGATGACCGGGAGCGGCATGCGCCCGCCGCCGTAGGACAGGTGCCGCAACGTGGGCAGACCACCGCCGTCCCGCTCGAGCTCCTCGAGCACGCGGGCCATCATGGTCGGCACCACCATCGCGTGGGTGATCCCCTGCCGGCGCACGGTGTCCACCCAGGCCGCCGCGTCGAACGTCGGCAGGTACACCATCCGCCGGCCCAGGTAGCCGTTGCTGAGCACCGAGGCCACCCCGGCGATGTGGTAGGGCGGCACGCTGACCAGGGCCGCCTCCTCCTCCCCCGCACCCATGAACTCGGTCGTGCCGATCACGTAGGACACCAGGTTGCGGTGGCGCAGCAGCACCGACTTGGGGTCACCGCTCGTCCCGCTGGTGAACAGGGCGACCGCGACGGCGTCCGGGTCGACGTCCCGGACCGGTGGTGCGCTGCCGACCCAGCCGGTGAGGTCCGCCGCGCCGACCAGGTCGAGCGCCGCGACGCCGGCGACCCGCGGTGCGGTGCGGTCGTCGGCGACCACCACGGCCGGCGCGCAGCGCTGCAGGGCGGCGACCAGCCGGTCGTCGGCCAGCCGGTAGTTGACCGCGGTGAACGGCACGCCGGCCAACGCCGCGCCGAACAGCAGCACCGGGATGACCTGGTCGTTCTCACCAGCGAAGACCAGGCGGGAGGCACCGCGCTCCCCCAGCGCAGCGGCCACCCGACCGGCCTGCTCGCGCACCTGCGCATGGGTCAGACCGAGGGACCGGTCACCGACCGCGACCCGCTCACCCATGGCGTCCGCGGCCATGTCCAGCAGCAGCGCGAGGTTCACCGGCCCGCCTGGGCCGTGAGCAGGTGCGCAGCCCCCGGGACGTCGACGACCGAGGGGTAGCCGACACCCTCGTCGTCCGCGACCGTGCTCCCGAGCTCCCGGGAGCCGGCGCCGGCCAGGCCGTCGCCGAACAGGCCCGCGAAGGGCGCGTCCTGCATGGCCGCGAGCAACCTCTCCTGGGTCTGCGACCGGCCCCAGGGCAGCCGCCGGACCGGCTGGCCCATCCGGGAGAACCAGGACAGGTCGACCTCGTCGCAGAAGCCCATCGCGCCGTGCGCCTGGTGCCCGTTCCGGAACACCGTGTCCGACACCTCCAGCGCCGCGAGCCGGCAGCCCAGCGCGTCGACCAGGGCACCGGGCTGGCCGCTGGTCACCGACCAGAGCGTGTACTTGGCGAGCTCCTGCAGGCCCTGCAGCGCGGTGGCCGTGTCCGCCAGGCGGAACTGCAGGGCCTGGAAGGAGGCCAGGGGCTGGCCGAACTGGTGACGGTCGAGCAGGTGCTGGCGGGTCGCCGCGACCACGGCCTCGGCCGTCCCCAGCATCACCCAGCTGCTCAGGGTCAGCGCGAGCGGCGTCAGGTCCTCGGGGTCGGGTTCCCAGGCCCCCACCTCGACCGGGTGCACCAGGGTGCCCAGCTGCGTGCCGAGGGCGGGCCCGACGGAGGTCACCGGCGCCCGGCGGCCGGCGCCGTCCAGGGCGGCCCACTGCAGGTCGGGGACGAGGCCGGCCAGGGCGATGCGGGGCCGGCCGGTGACCACCGCGACCGCGTCCAGGCCCTGCTCGGGCGCGCCGGCCAGCCGCTCGGCGACCGGGTAGGGCAGCACGACGCGCCCGGCGGAGCGGCACACGGCGGCCGCGGCCTCGGCGTCGTCGGCCGACTCCCGCGGCCGCAGCTCGAGGACGCCGAGCCGCTCGAGGAGGTCGGTGACGCGGCCGACGTCGGCGGGCGAGGCGACGGACCGGGCGAGGTCCACCCCGCCGGCACGGCGCAGTGCACCGTCCAGGACCTCGCCCAGCTCCTGGGCCTCGGCCGACAGCTCCGTCCTCATCGGGCACCCAGCAGGGACCGGGAGAGCAGCAGGCGCTGCACGTCCAGGCTGCCCGAGGCGACGGTGGCGGCCTGCGCGTACCGCCAGTGGTCGTCGACGGCGCGGTCGAACAGCTCATCCCGTTCGGCCGCCCCGGTGGCGCGTTCCTCGAGCATGTCCATCAGCACTTCGGCGACCTCCTGGTCCAGCTGGGTGGCGGCGATGCGGTAGGCGGCCGTGTCGGCCGGGTCGACCCGGCCGGTCTCGACCAGCTCGATGACGCGGTAGGCCAGCAGCCGGACCTGCCGGACGTGCACCAGGGCCGCGGCCCAGCGCTGCTTGAGGTCGGCCGGGAAGTGCTCCCACCGGTCGGCCAGCGCCGTCGGGGCGAGGTTGAGCAGACGGTCGCACCGGGCGTAGCGGGCGATGCCGACCCGCTCGTGGGCCAGGGCCTCCCGCGCGATGCGCCAGCCGTCGTCCACCTCGCCCAGGACGTCGTCGGGGGTGACGTGCACGCCCTCGAAGAAGACCTCGTTGAGGTGGTGCGGGCCCACCATCGCCTTGATGGGCACGACCCGGATGCCCGGGCGGTCCATGGGGACGAGGAAGACCGTGATGCCCTGCTGCTTGCGCTCCCCCCGGCTGGTGCGGGCCAGCAGGAAGCACCACTGCGCCATGGTGGCGTAGGAGGTCCAGACCTTCTGCCCCTCGATGCGCCACCCGCCGTCGGTGGGGACCGCGGCCGTGCGTAGGGACGCGAGGTCCGACCCGGCCTCGGGCTCGGAGAAGCCCTGGCACCAGATGACGTCCCCGGCCGCGATGCGCGCGAGGTGCTCCCGGCGCTGCTGGTCGGTGCCGAAGCGCATGATGGCCGGACCGACCCAGTTGACGCCCATGTACTGGGCGCCGCGCGGCTCGAAGGCGGCCCACATCTCCTCGCGCATGACCGTCTGGTCCCACGGCGAGGCGTCGACGCCGCCGTACTCCCGGGGCCAGGCCGGGGTCAGCTGACCCCGCTCGGCGAGCAGGTGGCAGAAGTCCTGGGCCACCTGGAGGTCGGCCGGGTCGTCGGTGAACGCGCCGAGGAAGGTGGGCGGCACCGCGTCGTCCACCATCGCCCGCAGCTCCGTGCGCAGCTGCGCCGACGACTCCGAGTCCCTGAAGTCCACCCCGTCACCTCCACGTCGTCGCGCCGGACGGCGCCCGTCAGGAACGTGCCATGCGTTCGTAATCTTTGCAAGGATGACTCAGACGATGGTCATGCCGGCGTCGACCGGCAGGGCCACCCCGGTGACCGACCGCGCCCGGTCCGAGGCCAGCCAGAGCACGGCCTCGGCGATCTCCTGCACGTCCACCCGGCCCCGCCCCAGCGCGTCGCCGAACCCGCCCGCCACGCGCCGCACGTTGGCCTGCACCCACGCAGCCATCGCGTCGTTCTCCACCATGGGCGTGCTGACCGCGGTGGGGTGGACCGTGTTGACCCGGATGCCCTGGGGCCCCAGCTCGATGGCGTAGGCGCGCATCAGGCCGACCAGCCCGTGCTTGGCCGCGGTGTAGGCGTCGGAGCGGGCGTCCCCCCGCGACATGCCCTTCAGCCCCGACGTGGAGCTGATGAGGGTGATCGACCCGCCCCGCCCGCCCGCGGCGATCGCGCCGCGCGTGGCCTGGATGGTGTTCCACGCGCCGGTCAGGTTCACCGCGAGGTAGTCCGCCCACTGCTGGTCGACCGTCGTGGTCTCCTCGGCGGGCAACCCCTGGGCCACCCCGGCGTTGGCCACGACGACGTCCAGCCGCCCGAACGCGGCGGTGCCCTCCTCGACGGCCGCGAGGAGGGCCGCACGGTCGCGGACGTCGGCGACCACCGTCAGGCACCGGCCGCCGGCCTCCTCCACCAGGCGCCGGGTCTGCGCGAGGTCGTCGGCCGAGGCCAACGGGTAGGGGACGGTGTCGATCTGGGCGCAGCAGTCGACCGCGACCACCGCGGCGCCCTCCGCGGCCATGGTCACCGCGTGCTGTCGCCCCTGGCCGCGGGCCGCCCCGGTGATGAGCGCGACCCGACCGGCCAGCTCACCCCCGCGCGCCTGCCGGGGGACGGTGCCTTGCGGGGTGCTCTCCGGCGCCACCATCACTCCTCGAATGCTTGTAAAGATTGTGCTGAACGTTAGGCTGATCACGTTGTCGGGTCAACGCCGACCAGAGGGGTGCCTGCCGACGCCCCGCCCGTCGCCCACCGAGGAGGAACCGTGCGCACCGAGGGCGTGGACGTCGAACTGGACCTGGTGGTCGTGGGCCGGGAGGAGCCGGTGCCCGGCGTCGTCGTCCTGGACCTGCAGGCCACCGACGGCACCGACCTCCCCGGCTGGGCGCCGGGTGCGCACGTCGAGCTGGACCTGGGTGCCGGCCTCTCCCGGCAGTACTCGCTGTGCGGCGACCCGACCGACACCACGACCTGGCGGATCGGCGTGCTGCTGGAGGAGGCCGGCCGGGGCGGGTCGCAGCGGGTCCACCGCGACCTCCTCGTCGGGCGGCCCGTGCACGCCCGCGGTCCGCGCAACCACTTCGCCCTCGAACCCTCCCCCCACTACCTGTTCATCGCCGGCGGCATCGGCATCACCCCGATCCTGACCATGGCCACCGCCGCCGAACGGGCAGGCGCCCGGTGGTCGCTGGTGTACGGCGGCCGGAGCCTGGCCTCGATGGCCTTCCAGGAGCAGCTGGTCGCCCTCGGCGGGGACCGGGTCAACCTGCACCCGCAGGACGTCCACGGTCTGCTCGACCTGCCCGCCCTGCTGGCCGAACCGGCACCGGGCACGCTGGTCTACTGCTGCGGCCCCGGGCCGCTGCTGGACGCGGTCGAGGCCCTCACCGCCGGCTGGCCGGCCGGCACCCTGCACGTGGAGCGGTTCACCGCCCGGGAGCTGGACGAGCCCGTCCGCCAGGAGACCTCGGTCGTGGAGTGCTCGCTCAGCGACGTCGAGCTCACCGTGGGCCCGGGCACCACGATCCTCGACGCCGCGCTCGCCGCGGGGCTCGACGTCCCGTCCTCGTGCGGGGAGGGCACTTGCGGCACCTGCGAGACCGTCGTCGTCAGCGGTGCCGTGGACCACCGCGACGCCCTGCTCACACCGGCCGAGCGGGAGAAGAACGAGACGCTGATGATCTGCGTCTCCCGACCGGCCGGGCCCCGGCTGGTCCTCGAGCTGTAGCCGTCAGCGACCCCGCACCGCCGACCAGCACGGGTCGGCCCGGACGAAGGGCCCCGTCATGTCAGTCCGCTACGAACCCGACCGCGACAACCACGTCGCCGTCATCACCATCGACCGGCCCGAGGCCCGCAACGCGGTCGACGGTGCCGTGGCCACCGCCATCGAGGCCGCCCTGGACGACGTGGAGTCCGACGACGCGCTGTGGGTGACCGTGCTGACCGGCGGGCCCGACGTGTTCTGCTCCGGCGCGGACCTCAAGGTGGTCGCCACCGAGGGAGCCCGCTCCTTCACCACCCGCAAGGGCGGGTTCGCCGGCATCGTGCGGCGCGAGCGCACCCGACCCCTCATCGCGGCCGTCGAGGGACCGGCCGTCGCCGGCGGGACCGAGATCCTGCTCGCCTGCGACCTCATCGTGGCGGCCGAGTCGGCCACCTTCGGCATCCCCGAGGTCAAGCGGGCGATCGTGGCGGCCGGCGGCGGGCTGTTCCGCCTCGGCCGCAAGATCCCCTTCACCGTGGCCATGGAGTGGGCGCTGACCGGGGAGTCCTTCCCGGCGTCCCGCGCCTACGAGGTGGGTCTGGTCAACGAGGTCTGCCCCGACGGGCAGGCACTGGAGCGCGCGCTCGCCCTCGCGGCCCGGATCACCGTCAACGCCCCCCTTGCGGTCCAGCAGTCCCGGCAGGTGATGCTCGCCGGCACCTGGGCGGAGGAGGCCGAGGCCTGGCGGATGTCACGGGCGGCGACCGACGTCGTCTACCACAGCGCGGACTTCAGGGAGGGCATGCAGTCCTTCTTCGAGAAGCGGCCGCCGCGCTGGACCGCGTCGTGAGCGACCGGCGCCGCGTCGTCGTCATCGGGGTCGGCCAGCTGCGGGGCAACCGCGACAAGGACCCCGCCCGGGCGCGGGAACCGCTGGAGCTGGTCGACGGGGCGGTGCGGGCGGCGGCCTCCGACGCCGGTGTCGACGCCGAGGGGCTCGCCGGGGTCGACACCGTCGGCGTCGTCCAGATCGTCTCGTGGGCCCACCGGGACGCCGCCGCCGACGTCGCCACCCGCATCGGCGCGACCGGGGCGCACACCCTGGTCAGCGGCGTGGGTGGGCACCAGCCGGTGCACACCCTCGCCGTCCTCGCCGACCGGATCGCCTCCGGGGACGCCGAGCTCGCCCTGCTGTGCGGCGGGGAGGCACAGGCCTCGGTGGACCTGCTGGGCGCCACCGACGACCCCACCACCGCCCCCGGCTGGTCCCGCGACCCCGGCGGTCCCGGCACCTTCTCCCGCGAGACCGGCGGCACCGAGCGGATGTGGGACCTCGGCCTGGTGGGCCCGGTGCGCATCTACCCGCTGTGGGAGAACCGGCTGCGCGCCGACCTGGGCCAGTCCTTCGCCCGGTCCCAGGAGTGGTCGGCGCAGATCTACGCCGGCTTCACCCAAGTCGCCGCCGGCAACGACGCCGCCTGGAACCCCACCCCCCTCACGCCCGAGGAGATCGCCACCGTCGGCCCGCGGAACCGGATGATCTGCTTCCCCTACCCGCTGCGGATGAACGCGCTGAACAAGGTGGACCAGGCGGCCGCGGTGCTGCTGGCCAGCGAGGACGCCGCCGACCGGCTTGGGGTCCCCCAGGACCGCAGGGTGCACCTGTACGCCGCGGCCGAGGACGCCGACTGCGAGGACGTGCTCGAGCGGCCCTCCTACGGCGGGTCGGCCGGGCTGGGCCGGTCCCTGGACCGGGCGCTGGAGGCGGCCGGCACGACGGCGGCCGACCTGTCGGTGGTCGACCTGTACAGCTGCTTCCCCGTCGTCCCCAAGCTGGCCGCCCTGCACCTGGGCCTGGCGCAGGACGCCCAGCTCAGCGTCACCGGCGGGTTGACCGCCTTCGGCGGCCCGCACAACGACTACTCCACCCACGCGCTGGTGGCCGCCGTCCGCGCGCTGCGCGAGCGCGGCGGCACGGGCCTGGTCTACGCCAACGGGGAGTACCTGACCAAGCACGCCACCGTGGTCCTGGGCACGGCCCCGGCCCCCTCCCCCGACTTCGTCCGGGTGCAGCCCTCCGGTACCCCGGACACCGTGCCGGTGGACGACGGCTGGGTCGGTGAGCTGACGGTGGAGACCTACACGGTCGAGTACGACCGCGCCGGCTCCCCGGCCCGCGGGTACGTCATCGGCGCCACCCCCGCCGGTGACCGCTGCGGGGTGCGGGTGTCCAGGACCGACACCGCCACCCTCGACGCGCTCGTCGACCCCGACGCCGAGCCGGTCGGGCGGACCGGGCTCGTGCACGAGGTGGACGGTCGCCGGGTCTTCACCCTCGCCACGCCGTGAGGGAGCGGGGCCCGCCCGGGCCCCGCTCCCTCGGCGGCCGGGACGTCGGCGTCAGCCGCGGGGCCGCACCGGAAGCGCCGCGAACCCGTTGTTGACCCCGACCAGCTCGTAGCGCCGGACCCGGTCGTGGACCACCACGTGGTCGGGCAGGCGGGCGAGCAGCTCCTCCAGGGCGATGCGCAGCTCCATGTGGGCCAGCCAGATGCCGAGGCAGTAGTGCATACCGGCACCGAAGGTCAGGTTGAGGCCGTCGCGGCGGTCCAGCTTGACCGTGCCCGCGTCGGGGAAGCGCTTCTCGTCCCGGTTGGCCGAGGCCATCAGCGCGGCGATGCGGTCCCCCGCCCGGACGGTGACGTCCCCGAACTGCTGGTCGGTGACGGCGGTGCGCGCCACCAGCGGGGTGACCGCGGACAGCCGGGTGAGCTCGTCGACGGCGGCCGGGACGAGGGACGGGTCGGCGATGAGTCGACGGCGGAGGTCGCGGTCCAGGTCGAGGTGGACCACCGCGTTGTCCAGCGACGCGGCGGTGGTCCGGACCCCGCCGAGCACCACCGACAGCGCCAGGCTGACCACCTCGTCCTCGCTCAGCCCCGACCCCGGGTCGACCATCCTGGACAGCAGGTCGTCGCGCGGCTCGGCGGCCCGGGCGCGGGCGGCCTCGCGGACCAGGGCCGACGCGGCCTCGAACTGCGGCGCGGTCCGCTCGGCCAGGGCGTCCCGGGAGCCGCCGGCCTCCGGGTCGATGGCGAAGGCGTCCTCGAGCATGAGGATGAACGCCTCCTTGTCCTCGACGTGGTCCAGGCCCACGAAGTCGAAGATCGCGCCGACGGTCAGCCGGAAGCTGACGTCGTGGGCGAAGTCGAACTCCTCCACCTCGGCCAGGCCGTCGAGCAGCTCGCCGGCCAGCCGGCGGACGACGGGTCCCACGCGGGTCTCCACGGCGCGCTTGGCGAACAGCGCCCGCAGGGGCTTGCGGAGCCGGTCGTGCAGCGGGCCGTCCACGGCCCCGGGCAGGATCGCCGGCGCGTGCGGGGCGGTGGGGATCAGCTTGCCGCCGCGGGTGCCGTCGGCGCTCTTCTCGACGGTGAAGTCCTCGTCCTCGGTCAGCACCCGCCGGGCGTACTCGTAGGAGGTGGCCACCCAGAAGCCGCCGTGCGCGTCGGTGTGCGCGATCGGGCACTGCTCGCGCAGGCTGGTGAACCCCTCGGCGGCCTGCTCGGCGAACTGCGCGGTGTGGTGGTCGAAGTCGACGGTCGGCCGGGTCGGCTGGCCCATGTCGGGTTCCTCTCAGCGGGTCGCGGTGGCGGGCACAGCAGGTGCCGCGACCGCCCCCTCGGTCAGCAGGGCGTCGATGTCGTCGGCACTGCAGCCGACCTCCCGGAGCAGGTCGACGGTGTGCTCGCCGAGGGCGGGCACGGTCTCGGTCTGGGGGGCGGCTGCCGGGCCGGTGAGGGTCCAGAAGCCGCCGACGAGGTCGATGCGCCCGTAGCCCGCCGTGTGCAGCGTCCGGGACAGGCCGAGAGCCGCATTGGTGGCGGAGTCGTGGAAGGTGTCCAGCTGGTCCTCGGCCACCCGGGCGGCGTGGACCCCGAGCGCGGCGAGCTGGGCGAGCGCGGCGTCCACGGTGGTCGTCCCGTCCACCCCGGCGCTCCAGCCGACCGCGGCCCGTGCCTGCAGCGCATCACGGGCGTCGACCATGAGCCAGCCGTCGCGCAGGCGACGGATGTTGTGCGTGAGCCCGACCCCCGTCTGCGCGGCGTCGAGCTGGGCCACCTGCGACACCCGGCCCGACTCCGGCCACACCACGACCTCGCTGGCCGCGGTCATCCCGACCGCGAGCAACGACGTGGCGCTGGAGTCCGGGACCCCGGTGCGCTCGCGCTGCAGCAGGCCGAGCACAGCACCCAGGCAGGAGGCCAGGCCGGCGTGCACGTCGAAGACCGAGTTGCGCAACCACGTGGGCGGCTGGTCCCAGCCGGCGTTGGCGTGCTCCCAGCCGGTGAGGGCCTGCGCCGTGGGGTCGTAGCCCGGGTGGTCGGCCATCGGCCCCGCCGACCCGTAGGCGCTGACGTGGCTGAACACCACGCGGGGGTTCGTGGCGCGCAAGCCGGCCTCGTCCAGGCCCAGCCGGGCGGCGGCCCGCAGCCGCATGTTGTGCAGCACGACGTCGGCGCTGCCGACCAGGGCGTCCAGAGCCGGCCGCACGCGGGGGTCCTTGAGGTCCGCGGCCAGCGAGCGCTTGCCGCGGTGGCAGCCGGCGAACTGCGTCAGCCCGCGGCCGCGGTCCCCGGCCAGGGGCTCGACCTTGACGACGTCGGCGCCGAGGTCGCCCAGGCACTGGGCGCCGAAGGGGCCGGCGACGACGGAGCCGAAGTCCAGGACGCGGTACCCCGTCAGGGGCGCCGGTGCCCCGAGGTCCGGCAGGGCCGCCGGGACCGGTCGCAGGTCCCACTCCGGGACCGCCTCCAGCAGCCGGCCCCGTGCACCCGGGGTGCCGGGGCCGGGGAGCACCGGCGCCGGCCAGCGCACCCGCGTGCCGGCCGTGCGCACGGGCGGGCCGGCCTGCAGCACACGTCCGTGGACCGGGTCGTCCACCAGCACGGCGTGGTCGTTGGCCAGGGACTGCTCGTCGGTGAAGCACTCCCCCAGGCGCCGCACGACCATGACCGGCACGTCGACGGCGCCCAGCTCGCGCACCCACCAGCTGCTGTCGTGGTCCCGGAAGACCGCGTTCCAGGTCTCCCGGTTCGCTGGTGTCACGCCGGTCTCGGACAGGTCGACCAGGTCGCGGAGGGCCAGCGCCTCGAGCACCGGCGGGGACTCGATCCAGCCGCCCACCGCCCCGGCCAGCTGCAACCACACGCCGTCGGCGCACGGGAAGATGCTCAGCGCGGCGTCGGGCCAGGTGCGCGGCAGGGTGTGCCGGCTCAGCGGTGCGGGGAGCCGCTCCCACCGCTGCCAGTACAGCGCCGCCGGGGCCAGCGCACCCTGCAGCAGGCTGGTGGCCACCGGCGCCACCACCCCGGTGGCCGCACGCTGCACCAGCCGGGCCACCACGCCCGCGGCGAGCAGGTACCCGGCGCCCCAGCTGGGGAACGGCAGCCGGATCCACACCGGCCCCTCGCGGTTGCCCTGCTGCTCGTCCATGGCACCGCTGGTGGCCAGGACGTGGGCGTCGCTGCCGTCGACGTCCTGGAGCGGGTGCCCCGACGGGTAGGCGGGGACGCCGGCGACCAGCAGGTGCCGGTGGCGCGGGGCCAGGGCGGCCGCGTCCAGGCCCAGGTCGCGGGCCCGGCCGACCGGCAGGTCGTGCACCAGGACGTCGGCGCGGGCGAGCAGGTCGTGCACGGTCGCCAGGTCCGCGGCGTCGGTCAGGTCCAGGACACCGACGCGCTTGCTGCGGTGCCAGCTGGCGAAGCCGGCGGGCTGGGCGGCCCGCGTGGTGTCGCCGCCCGGGGGCTCCACGGACAGCACGTCCGCGCCCGCCTCGGCCAGCAGCCGGGTCGCGAAGGGTCCGGCCAGCCCGGTGGTCAGGTCGACGACGCGGACGCCGTCCAGCGGGGCGCTCACGCGCGGCCGACCAGGGCCTCGTCGAGGGCGGTGCGGGCCCAGTCCAGGTCCACCTTCCCGGTGCTGTGCCGGTGGATGGCGGGCACCCAGGCCACGGTGCGGGGCACCTTGTACCCGGCGAGGTCCCCGGCGCAGGCCGACCGCAGGTCGTCCCGGGACAGCTCGCCGTCGCCCACGAGCAGCGCGACGACCTCCTGCCCCCACTGCTCGCTGGGCCGGCCGAAGACCAGTGCGTCCTCCACACCGGGCACCCGGCGCAGCGCCCGCTCGACCTCCTCGGTGTACACCTTCTCCCCGCCGGTGTTGACCACGGTGGACTCCCGGCCCAGGAAGTGGATGCGGCCGTCGGCGTCCACCCGTGCGCGGTCCCCGGAGACGGCCACCCGGCGGCCGGCCACGGTGCGGAAGGTGGCCGCGGTGCGTTCGGCGTCCCCGAGGTAGCCCCGCGGCAGGTCACCGCCGTTGGCCAGCCACCCGGTGCCCGGGTTGTCGGCGTCCAGGACGGCGTCCAACGCGTCGCTGACGACGACCGTGTGCGGGCCGGGCCGGAACTCGGCGTGGCCGCCGGAGGACTGCTGGGCCTGGGGACCGGTCTCGGAGGAGCCGAGGGCGTTGACCAGCGTCATCCTCGGGAAGCGGGACTCCAGCTCGGCACGGACCGCGTCGGACAGCACGGCACCGCTCGAGAAGACGTAGGTGAGGCTCTCCGGTGCCGGCTCCCCCGCCCGCAGCGCGCGGAGGAGGGGCAGGCCGAAGGCGTCCCCGACGAGCGCCAGCCACGAGACCTGCTCCTGGCGGCAGACCTGCCACGCCGTGGCGGCGTCGAACCCGCCGTCCGGGGACAGCACGATGGTCCCGCCGCGGGACCAGGCCCCGTAGGCGAACCAGGCGGCGGCACCGTGCATCAGCGGCGGAGCGGGCAGCGCGCGCAGCCAGCCGCGTCGCGGGGCGTCCTCGGCGGCGGCCTGCAGGGAGGCGACCGTGATGCCGCACGGGCGGCCGGCCAGGTCGCGCAGTCGCCAGATGACGCCCTTGGGCATCCCGGTGGTGCCGCCGGTGAACAGGACGTGCACGTCGTCGGGCGAGGGTTCCACCGGGGTGGCCGGTGGCACCGCGTCCAGCAGCGCGTCCTCGTAGCGCACCGACCCGGGGACCGGTTCGGCGTCGGAGCCGTCCTCGACGACCAGCAGCACCGGGTGCAGACCGGCCCGGGCGAGCGCGTCGGCGAGGGCCGCGGCGAAGGAGCGGGCGTAGACGACGGCGGCGGGGTGGGCGTCGGTGAACAGCGCGGCGAGCTCGGCGGCGGTGTAGCGGTGGTTGACGTTGAACGGGGCGCACCGCGCCCGGTAGGCACCCAGCCCGGTCTCCAGGTACTCGGGGCAGTTGCGCATCAGCATGCCCACCAGGTCACCCGGGCTCTCCCAGTCCGCGACCGGCCCCGGTCGGGCGCCCAGCCCCCGGCCGTTCAGCCACCAGCCCAGCCGGGTGGTGCGGTCGGCCACGTCGGACCAGCTCAGGCGTCGGTCACCCTGGACGATGCACTCCCGCCCGGGTACGGCACCGGCGACGGCGTCCCACAGCTGCAGGAGGCCGAAGGGGCGGGTCTCGGCGGTGGCGGGGTCGGGCATGCGGTCCTCTCCTCGACGGGCGCGACGGTGCTGCGGCCGCCCTCCTGGGCGGTCGCGGGCGGTGCGGTCGCCGGTGGTGCGGCCGGTCGGCCGCACCACCGGCGTCGGTCAGCTCGCCTGGGCGGGGAAGACGATCTGCACGTCCTCGATGTTCCAGGTCAGGGCCAGCGTCTCCTTGGGCTGGCACCCCGGGGCCAGGGAGAAGGAGGGGATGCGCCGGCGCAGCTCCTCGAACGCGACGCGCAGCTCGAGCCGGGCCAGGTGCAGCCCGACGCAGCGGTGCGCGCCGAG
>Ga0325400_1000659_pt1 | contig 26298 bp, 12 predicted proteins | sample PopdelMetagenome_2_FD_205662 | JGI IMG/M metagenome (GOLD analysis project Ga0325400, IMG submission 205662) | Populus deltoides microbial communities from Bellville, Georgia, United States - Xylem-PdKOR-R1 | ecosystem: Host-associated > Plants > Phyllosphere > Stem > Wood/Secondary xylem...
GCAATATTTCAATTCTGACAGAAGCTGAAACCCGCTTTCAACCATCAGGGTCTTCTCTCTTTCTTTTCGTTCAAAACCTGCAGTTTGTATTGTCCAGTAGTATATTATTGCGCTTCCAGACTTCGTTTGATTCCATTGGGAACTCAAACTGGAACACGAATTTTCTTATATATTCTGAAAACCAACTAAAACAAGATAGATTTTCCCATAAAAATCGCAATAGTGTTTATTTAGGGAGGGAATCATGCCAGCACCAAACCCTTCTCAAGCAAATGTAACCACTCTTTTAAGGAGAATCTTTCGTCCACCACACCAAGCGGGACAGAGCTAGACCCCTGAACAATTGGAGGTTCTCGCTCATCTCTTGGGATCCCTTTCATCTGAAAACTTTTCCTGTTCCAATAGCAAAAGTAAGCCCCCCTTGCCTGGGCTAAGGCTAAAGCTAAAGCAAACGACAAGGAATTGAACAAACATAAGATCAAATATTCAAATAAAAACTAAGAATCTTCCAAAAGAATAAGAAAAAGTTACTTTCTATTGACTTAATCGTGCAGTGCACAGATAAATACAACAGTAAATCGAGTATTAATATATACATGGAAAAAAAAAACACGCCATCGCCTTCAAGTTCCAGCATCACGGTCTTTCACAGCCATTACTTACTGGTTGGCAGAAAGAGCCTTGACCATCCCATGAGCTCTCATCCAGTGAGCTGAATCAACTGGAATCAAAAAAATATTGTCAAGGCAAAACCACGGATAAGCCTTGGCCGAAAAGAAAGAGAATATATATATAAGCAAATACATTTACATGCAGGGCAAAAAGGGGTAACACATTCCTTGTAACTGAGTTAAGAATGCGCAGAGTATAGAAAAAGCTGAACAACTCTTTCCAGCAAAGCATACCCCTTCTAGGCGAGGACACCACATAAGTTAGCCCCCCAGACCAAGGGAAATCTAAAGAACCCTGATGCCACAAGTTTGAATCAAGACATTTAAAGGCCAATCTATAACCCCAGCAAAAGATTTAAAGATGCCATGGCCATTTACAAGAAAAAATCACCCAACAAACTGGTGACTTGACCACTCATGCGGTGACCCAAATCAATTTTAACATCTCGTTATTCCACATTTAGTGTCCCAAATCAATGGGGACATATAAGCAGCAGACCAGACATGCCCTGATCCGATATATCAACAAAGCAAAAGTAAAGATAAGCACTTGGGTGAGCAGCATGGGTTAATAATAATATAACTCCATCACCATATATTACATGGCATGCATCTCTCCTCCTTAACCCGGGCTTGAGACCGGCTGTGTGCTATGAAATGCAGCACAGGCGGAGTTACATGCATTCAACCACACACAGGTACCAACAAGCACTCAACAGAGAAATAAGCATGCAGAAGCAAACTCTTCCAAAAAGACAAAAAGGCCTAAGCACATCATAAAAGCAATGGATATCAAACGAACCCCAGTACAGATTATAGATTCGAGCATTCAAAAACCTTGAGCTGTAAAATCATATTTGCTGCATACTTTGCAAAACTGTAGGCTCCTCTTAGAACAACACTTTGACAGATCAAAGTTCACTACCACAATCTGAAACCACGGAACCAAAATTCAAGGACAGTCCAACACAAGAAGATGTATCAAGAACAAACAGAAACCTCGATCCATGCAAAGCAACTTGACAATTCCAACAACAATAGCTTCGTTTTTCACACGTACTTAATGGAGATATCAAACACCTTCGAAAACCATCAGATTGGTACACAGGTATTCAGAAGTGAAAGAATATTTTACAAGATCCAACATATTACCAAAGGCAATCTTAACCCAAACCATGAAGTAAATTCAGTATTTGATATGGCAACATGATTCGACCGTAACTTCAAATAGCAGAGGCTCAGGCAAAAAACAAAAAGCCAAAATACCAAAGTGAAGCACAGCTGGTAATCCCTGCAAACCAAATTCACCAAACAATAACTAGCCATCCATCAACAACTCCAACAGCCAAGTAGACACTGCCATTTAATAGGAAGACTAAGCCAGACTCAGCCATAAACTGAGCAGCCAGCAAGACTTCCAATGGATCAATAGCCATCCACTGGTTCCTTAGGCAACAGAGACACAGGTCAGCAGGTCAAGCCTACCACATGCATCAAGTATAGCCAACATCAGAACACCACCATTACTTAGCAAAGACAAATGGACATGAAACTACCATTTCTAAAATTCACAAACCCGAAACATTGAGAATTTCCAAGACTTGACCAGCATCCGCTGATCCAAAAAAAAACACAGTACAAGGCACCGCATGGTAGACAAGTGTTTTAACGAGAAAGGAGAAGACATTCCAGCTGTTGAAATATCAGTAGCTAGCAGCTTCATCCATGTTCATCAGCCCCAGAAAAGACTCAAAGCCAAGAAATATTGATGAAAAGAACAGGAGTTGACGCAAAGGAAATCAATTAAAAGCAAAGGAACTTCTAGAACACTTGCCATCTGATCTTTACATGTATCTCCAAAAGAAGCTGATCCATCAATTACCCTCCTATAAAAGAACAATTTCGCAGGAAAGATTACAACCAGAACAGAAACTCATCTAGTATCCCAAAGCAACCCCAAGCATCAAGGACTCGCTTCACCATTCTCATTCCTGTTGAAGTTTCAGGATTATATAAAAATAAACTTAAACAAGAGCACACCAACAAAAACCAACTTGACCTTGTTACTCGGAACTTGAAAAGGAGGAGCCATTTGGAAAAACCTATATAACAGCACAATGAAGGCAGAGCAGAGAGCAACACGGGAAAATTTGCAGATCCATAGCATTAGTGAAACAATAGTTGGCTCACTTGTAACTTTGCTTGTTCTAATCAAATTGCAAAAGCAGAGGATCAGACAACTTTGAGAGAGAAAATCTGAAATAAGATCTTTGAGGAAAAAATATGATTAACCAGATGTCACATCACCAAGACCCTGAAGAAACACTTCCCTCATAAATGAGCCTTGGGACCCTGAAAAGATGAAAGGTAAAAACAAATTCAGCCAATCACTTCTTATGTACAAAGATAGAGTTAAAGAGGATGAACCCAAAGCAAACTGGACGTATAGAACCGAGTTACACACACTCCCCAGTCTGAGAAAGGAAAGAAGTACTTCATGTATCAGCAAAAGCAAAAGACATTACTCAATGCCCAACAATTTTGAGCTTTGCCCTGCCTGCAAAATAGATGGCTCGACAATTTTGAAGGAACAAAACCTAAACCAAGAGCATATAGAAGAAAAAGCAGAGCAATCAGAAGTCACACATTACTAAGACCCAAAAGCAACAAATTCCCTTGTAAGTTTAAGACCACCCAAAAACACAGAAAAGCTCAGAATCGATGTAAGTAGAAGCGGATTATTTTCATTTATATTGCACAACCAAAATTAAGGAAACAACATGTTTACAAGTTGTTGGGAAAATAATTATCTTTGAAAACATCTGTAATGTGTAGAATAAAACGTAGAAAAAATAACCGCTGACAGGGGAAAATATTTATGAGAGAATAACATGTCAAGACAAAATAATTGAAAACAAATTTCCATAAAAAATGCGCAAACCTAGTTACAGATTTTACCTCTATTTGAGAATTAGTAAGCATAGATGTAAAGCAAATTAAAACGCATCTGGTGCTTTGCCAGTTGCGGAGAGCTGTTATCATTTGATTACACTTGAAAACAAACCATTGTAATTCTTGAAGACACTCTGAGAAACATAGTCAAAGATATCCTCCTTGATGCTGAGACAAATGGGTATGTTGTCGATGGTACAAATAGAAACAACAAGAATCAAAAGCAAGAGGAACACTCCTTGGTATATCTTGGCCAGAATTTATTTAATTAAGAAAAACAAAGAGATCCTATAAACATGCAAACAGAGCTTAGACTAGTTTTGTTAAGTAAAAAAAAAGGTGATTAAAATGCAAAAACAATTTTGAACAGACAATTTAACAACTCACAAGCTTCTGAAAGCAAAATAAGAAAGAATGCTCAAGAAATATTTAGCAAGAAGATATAGAGGAAGAAGCAGGGGAAGAAGCAAAGAAAAACCTCAAGAACAAGGCAAAGGAGACCTGCTGTAGTAAGACAAGCATACTAATAACCTCCCATTCATCATTTGAAGAGATACTGGAGAAACACAATGAAGCAAAGCTCAGCTTCTTAACTCTTTATAAAAGTAAGAATTCTAGAGGACAAAACATTATTAAACACAAGGAAACAATGCAAGTTGCTGAAACATCAACACATACCAAAAAACAGTCCACATCATCAGATAACACATGCCATATATCAATCCAATACTAGCATCACAATTAGAGAAAAAGTCCATGTATTACTAAATGACACCCTGAAAAAACATACAACCAAATCATAAGTTAAAAAACACAACTTAAATGCAAAAAAACACATGCTGGCATCATAATTAGTGATATAGCAAATCGCATATAAAGTCACCCTGTTCACTCTTTAACTTAATTTCATTTTAATAGGAGATTGTATAAAGTCAAATACTACTTACTACTCCACCACTACTAGTAATAATAGTAGCAGTAATAAAAATAATAATTAAATAAATAAATAACAGAAGAACAACAAACATGAAGAGAGTGCAGAGAAGCTCTCAAAAGCATCGATATCATCTGATCACAAAGAATATAAACACCCTCCAATCCATGCCCTAAAAATGCTTGATGAGATCCCACAAAAACATAATTAAAACACAGACACTAGCTCTATTGTTTTAGAATCAAAAGAAAGTGGTGGTTTAAAATGCAGAAACAAAGTAAGAAGACACTTGGCATACAACATCATCTAGAAAACACCTGCACAAAATAGAATTAAAATTATCGAGAATAAAAGATTTCGATATACTCAAGGAAGAATGTAACAAGAAAACAAGAGTACAGAAAAATGTCCCCTATTGGAAAACACCTGCACAAAATAGAATTAAAATTAACGAGAATAAAAGATTTTGATAAAATCAAGGAAGAATGTATCAAGAAAACAATAGCACAGAAAAATGTCCCCTATTGGTAAACCTTTGACTTGGAGCTGGTAGAACCTGCTTTGAGCAGACTGCACCGTGTTACAATTCCTTGTTTAATTTTGGTCCATGCCCTAAAAGGGTTGATGAGATCCAACAAAAACACACAATTAAAACAAGGACTCTAGCTCTATTAAACAGGTGGAAATTTAATAAGACAAAAAGGAGTTGAAGAGGGACTTAAGTAGCGCAAAATTCTGAAACATCACATATAAAAGACTGGTGTTGCTTGAACTTCATGTTCCTGGAATGACACAAAATAAGGTTCTTAGACCAAGCACTCAAAATGCAATGCAACATAAAAAAAATACAAGAAAAGGCAAAAAACAATAGCAGGTAATGAATTAAACAATCCTTGGTTGATTCTAGTCCAAATATGTTCCTTCATTTATGTGGAGAGATCCTGGATGAGAAGGTACCACTAAAGGTCAGACACTAGCAGCATGAATAAACTTGGGACTGTAGCTCCATTACACAAATGAATGTGTTTAAAACAGCTACGCAGAAACTTAGCTCACTGCAAATTTCAGAGGCTCAAGTGCAGAAGACTCCAATGTTCGAAGTCCTAACACAAATTGGAACAGAAACTTAAGACTATATATCATAAGCAGGTGAAAGAAAGGAGTAGGAAATATTATCAAGCACTCCCCAGCTTAAGCCTGATTAGCAAATATCCCTTGACACAGCTTAAGGATCCTGAAAAAATACACAAGCAAGCAGCAGAACAGACACCAGTCACAATTTCACAGAATCCAGGATTAAAATGTAAAAAAAGTCACAAAATACATGTACATTGTTCTTGAAAACATCCTTGCCTACAAACCACTACACCGAGTTAAAAGAGGACTGCAAGCTCAAAAGCCTCATGTAAGGAAAAAAAAACTCATTATCAACTTCATTCTCCAGAAAAGACACATCTTAGTAAAAGACAAATATACTAGCAAAGAAAGGAAAGGGCAGGTAATAAAATAAACACTCCCAGATAATTGTAGTCCACATCCTCGTTAAATTAGAAGGATCCTAGAAAAAAGTTTAATGTCAGACACTAGACAATCTCCAGAAAAGACACGCATCTTAGTAAAAGACAAAAATACTAGCAAAGAAAGGAAAGATTAGGTAATAAAATAAACACTCCCAGAAAATTGTAGTCCACATCCACGTTAAATTGGAAGGATCCTAGAAAAAAGTTTAATGTCAGACACTAGTCATTCTCCAGAAAAGACACATCTTAGTAAAAGACAAAAATACTAGCAAAGAAAGGAAAGGGTAAATAAACACTCCCAGATAATTGTAGTCCACATCCTCGTTAAATTGGAAGGATCCTAGAAAAAAGTTTAAGTCAGACTAGTTATATTTTAGTGAATATAAGAACTTACTGACTAGAATGAAAAGACAAAGTTTAACAAAAACTCGTTTTGATCTAAAATGGAAAGGCATCTTAAGAAACTCTTTATGTAATCTTGTTGAAAACACTATCAGCCAGAAAGTATCTGCACAAAATAAAAGAAAATTAAGCAAGCAGCAGAATGGTCAGAAGTTGAAATGGGGAAATAAGAGAGATAAAAAACAGCACCATTGGTGAAGTTCATTTGAAGTTGGTAAGAAAGTAACAACAAGCCAAAGCAAAAGGCACAAGCAAACTACACCAAATTTCCTCAAAACAGTTGATGATAGATTAGGGGGAGAAGACACGATTAATATCAAAAGCTAGCTATTTAACCCATATAAATTATATAAGACTTGGAAAAGGAATTAAAGATGAATTTAATCTCCAATCGAAGTTTCAAAAGCACCATTTAAGCGCTCTCATCGCACGGAGTCGATGACCCTGAAAACAAAACTTGTACATTGTTCTTAAAAACATCCTTGCCTACAAACCACTACACCGAGTTAAAAGGGGAATGCAAGCTCCAAAGCTTCATGTAAGGAAAAAAACACTCATTATCAACTTCATTCTCCAGAAACGACACAACTAGCAAGACAAAAATACCAGAACATAAAGGAAAGGGTAGGTAATGAAATACACTCCCAGATAACTGCAGTCCACATCCTTGATAAATTGGAGGGATCCTAGAAAAAAGTTTGAAAGTAAAGGTCAGACTCTAGTTATATTTTAATAAATATAAGAACTTGTTGACTAGAATGAAAAGGCAACGTTTAACAAAAACTTGTTTTGATCTAAAATGGAAAGGCATCTTAAGAAACTGTGTACTCTTGTTGGAAACACTATCAGCCAGAACGTATCTGCACAAAATAAAAGAAAATTAAGCAAGCAAAAGAATGGTCAGAAGTTAATGGGGAAATAAGAGAGATAAAAAACAGCACTATTGGAGAAGTTGATTTGAAGTTGGTAGAAAGTAACAAGAAGCCACTGCAAAAAGCACAAGCAAACTACACCAAGTTTCCTCAAAACAGTTGATGATAGATTAGGGGAAGAAGACATGATTAATATCAAAAGCTAGTTATTTAACCCATATAAATTATATAAGACTTGGAAAAGGAATTAAAGATGAATTTAGTCTCCAGTCGAAGTTTCAAAAGCACCATATATGCCTCCATGAACCTGAAAACCAAAAGCTTACAAATAAGCATACTCTAGTATGTCCCAGTGCCACACAGAAAATACAAAGAGCATTAAATTGAAGGGTAATCCTAGTGTTATATGTTCCTTTCAAACTGAACAAATCCTGAAGAAAATGCAAACAAAAAGCAGACACAAATTTAACGATTGAAATGAGAAAACAAAGGAAAAGGCACTTGATCCATCACTGTTGAAAACTGATAATGAAAACAATAGGAAAGAAAAATGGATCCTCTTGGTGGAGCTTAGCTTGGAGCTGGAATTATAATCCCTTGTTTACTTTCAAACCATTGCCTAAATGCTTGATGGCATCCTAAAAGAACACAAAATTAAAACTCAAAGCCTAGCTCCTTTTAAACAAGTACAAATTTTATTAAAAGATACAGAGGCAGAGACAAAGAATCACTTGTGAGCACTCCAAAGTTTGAAGCATCACATATAACAGACGTTCATAGTTCCAACTTCATGCACCTGGAAAGACAGGAAGTTGGAATCTTAAATCATACATAAAGGAAAAAAAATATAAGCAGAGAAAGGAAAAGATGTAGGCAATGAATCCGGATCTAATTGTCATCCAAATATTGTTCTTGATACATTTTGGAAGGATCCTACAAAACCATGCAACTGAAGGTAAAATTCTAGTTACACAAGTAATCTGGAACTGTAGCTCTATTAAACAGATGGAAGCATTTAAAACAGCAAAGCAGAAACTTAGTTCACTGCAAGTTCATGAGCATCAAGCAAAAGACTCAATTGTTCACTGGAATAACACAAACAAAAACTTACTACAGTACAATAAAGCACGTACACCACTCCCTGACTTAAACTCGAGTTCATATGCATTCCTTGACAACAAGAAGGATACTGGAAAAACAAACAACAGTAATATTTTGTAGAGTCAAGAAAAACGGTGGATTGAAATGTAAAATAATACTACAAGACACTATATGCATTTTTCTCAGAAAACTCCATCTAGATGTCTGCCCAAAATGGAATTAAAGTAATGAACATAAGGAAATGTTGAGAGAGAGATTCCAAAGCAAGGCAAAAAAAGAATTTATAAGAAAAACAAGGTAAAGCAAGATGGCTCCTACTGATAAAGCTTAGACCCAGTAACAAAAACCATTGCCTTGAGCAGACAGCACCGAGTTGCCCATTCCCTAGAATGCTTGCTACGATCCTAAAAGAATTAAAGAAGAAATTGTATACACAAATACAGATTTAAAATAGAATTGCAAGTTGCAAAGAATCACCATTGTCCAACTATAAGCTTCTAGAAAAAAAATCAATCAGAATGTTCGTCTGAACACTCAAATTTAATGCAAGGCAGAGGAAAGAGTACTCTGAAATAAACACCTCCAAGCAATCATAATCCATATATGTTCCTTGATAACTTGGAGGGATCCTGGAAAAACATGCAATCAAACATCGGACACAAGTTATATTTTAGTATAAATTAAAACTTGTTGACTAGAATGAAAAAAACAAAGTTAAGAAACACTAATTTTGAAATAAATGAAAGGGAAAAGTTAGGAAACACTTGGTGCTATCTTTTTTAAAATATTATCTAGAAAAATCTGCACAAAATAAAACAACAATAAGCAAGCATAACTACTGTTGACACAGTTGTCAGAAGTTGAAAGTGATATGGAGAGAAATGAGCAAAGAAAACAGCCCCATTGCAAGTAAAATTTGAAGCAGCTCGGAGGTACCAAAAAAACCACTGCAAAAATCTCAAGCTCTTGGAAGAACACACAATCAAACCCAAATGCTACCTATTTAACCAGTGTAGATTATACAGGACTCCCAGGAACTTAGTCTCCAATGCAAGTTTCAAAAGCTTCATAGAATAACTCTCATTGCACGAAGTCCATGACTGAATGGATCCAGGAAAAACATGCAAAGAAAAAAGCCAAGACAAAAGTATAGATCGAAATGAGAGAAGAAAGTTGAAGACACCTGATCTATTACTGTTGAAAAGTTATTGGTTCAATCAATGTCAAGTTAGTTCCAGAACTTTGCAGCCAAACATTCATTACAGCAAGCCACACTTTGTTTTCCATTACAAAACAAATGGGGTCATAGGAAACCTCAAACAAACAGAATCTAAAACAAATGGTGAAAAATAAGAATGTTGGCAGCAATACCAAAATAAAGTTAAGAAACACCGTGCCCTCCTGAAAGCAACATGATCAGTACAAATGCAGAGTATAACAGCATTCAGCCAAGAATAGCTTTATTTAATTCAGAACAGTGCAATCTGAAGAGAAAGAAAGGAAATCAAACCAGCTAGGCTAGAATTTCTCCCATGGCAAGCACTCCAATCACTGTCAAGTAGGGTCCAAAAAGAATCTGACTTGTATGAGAATAGCAGAATATTCTTTCCAAAATAAATCTGACTTGTATGTTTTCTCAAATTGACAGCTTGATTAGCCTCCTACCATTAATTCCCTGTTAGTCAGGGATTCTCTTGAAACATCCAGTGCCACTGAGCGAAACTAGGACAAAAAAATTGATGAAAGCATATGAAAAACCAGGTAAGGAAGATTAAGGACACAAAACTTGTCAAAACTGTTATACCATTCTCTATCACAAAAACACATGGCAGAAACTTCTCCACGCCAAGATTCCAATAGAATATATATATCCAATTAATTTCAATCCTGGAAGTAGTAGAATCAAAAGCAAATTAAACAAAACAGCCTCACGATGTTCCAAACTCCATTCATAAGCAAAATGAACCAAAAATATTCATCATCACTAAAAAAAACTTCATAGTTCAAGAAACCCTAAATTTCCTTCATCACTGAAACCCTGGTCTTCACAGTTTGCAGAAGATTGCAGAAAGCTACAAAGACCTAAAGAAAGAAACGATGAAGAGAGAAGATGGCTGCCAAGAATCTGAAACCAAAAGGGTAAAGAAAGACATAGTTCCATAATTTTGTAGTTGCATGTAATGGATTGTAAGGATGATGATCTCTATTTATAGAATGAAGACTGGCCAGGGTTAAATTTTTTTAATTAATCTAGAACCACACTCATTGCTCGAACATCATGCTCTTGGAAAGACATAAATTAGAATCTTAAACCAGACACTCAAAATCTTGATGCAAGATAAAAGGAAAATACAAGCAAAGAAAGGAAAAAAAGTAGGTAATGCTTCCAGGATTGAATGTAGTTCAAACATGGTCCTTGATAAATTTAAAAGGATCCTAGAAAAGTGTCCAACTAAAGGTCAAACACTAACATAAATGATCAAAGCAAAAACTTAGGTCACTGCAATTTTGTTAGCACAAGTAAAAGACTCAAATGCTCAAAGTCCATGCTCCTGGAATAACACAAACTCAAAACTTGAGACTAAAATATAATAACCAGGTAAAGAAAAGGAGAAGTTAACATATTGAACACTCCCAGGGCTTAACTCTAGGTCATGGTTTCCTTAACAAGCATGAATGGTCCTGGAAAATAACACAAACAAGGAGATAAAAGTCACTGTTTTGTAAAACCAAGAACAAATTGTAGATTAAAATGTAAAAAAACAATTAGAAGACACTGGGTGCATTGTTCTTGAAAACATCATCATCTAGAAACATCTGCACAAAATGAAATAAAATTAACATAGAAATATTTAAAAAAAACGAGAGAATATAAAAAATGGATCCTAGTGGTAAAGCTTAGACTTGAAGCTGGTAGAACCAGTAACAAGAAACCACCTCCTTTAAGCAGCCCGCTAGTAAAAGGGTAAGGCAGCTCAAAATGGAGGCTTCGCTTGAAACGACCGCACCAAGTTATAATTCCTTGTTTACTTTGAGGGCATTCCCTATAATGCTTGATAGATCCCTAAAAGAACACACGATTACAATTCTCACCCAACCTCTATTAAAGTAGTAGAACTGGGTAATGTACAAATATAGAAACTGAGTAAGTTACAAATACACAATTGGAAAGAGGACAGCAGGTTCCAGAGCATCATGTAATTAAAAAAAAAACCCCATCGTTCAACTCCATGCTCCTGGAAAACACATAATTGGAATCTTAGGCTAAACAATCAAAATTTAATGCAAGACAGAATAATACAAGCTGAGGAAGGACAAGTGTAGTTAATGGAATAAATACTCTCAAAAAATTGCAGCCCATATATGTTCCTTGATAAATTGCAAGGATCCTAGAAAAACAAGTGGGAGAAGGTTAGACCCTAGTTATGTTTTGGTAAATTAAACTTATTGACTAGAATGAAACATTTGTGTTGATCTGTGATCGGAAGCTGAATCAGAAAAGCAAAGTAAGGAAATACTTGGTGATCTTGTGGAAAACATAATCATCTAGAAAATATCTGCACAAAATAAAACAAATAAAAGAATTGTTGAGAGAGAGCTGTCAGCGGTTGAAAAGGATATGGAGATAAAAGAGCAAAGAAAACAGCCCTGTTGCTGAAGTTGGAAATAGGGATAAAACCACTGACAAAAGGCCAAGAAAACATGCAAAACAAAAGGCCAACATAAAATTATTGATCAAAATGAGAAATCGAAGTTAAAGATGCTTGGTCCATAAGTGTTGAAAAGTGATCAGCTATAAAAAATCTTGGCGGGGTGAAAATGAAAAGAAGCAGCCCGAGGTAATTACGAAATATGCCAGCTCAAACATTCCTTACAGCACTGAAAAAGCAGACATCATTTTCCATTCGAAAACTAAAGGGGTCCTGGGAGCCACAAACAAACAGCATCTAGGATAAGTGGGTTAGGAATGAGAATTGTTGACTGCAATCCAAAATAAAGTAAGGGGACACCATGCCCTGCTATATAAGCATCATGACCGCACAATTGTTGATTCCGAAATATGCCAGCCCAAACATTCCTTAAAGCACTGAAAAAGCAGACTTCATTTTCCATTCGAAAACTAAAGGGGTCCTGGGAGCCACAAACAAACAGCATCTAAAATAAGTGGAGCAAACGAATGAAAATTGTTGACTGCAAGCCAGAATAAAGTTAGGGGACACCATGCCCTGCTATAAGCATCAGGACCGCACAAATGAGGAGGAAGCCATTTGCAAAAAAGACTAGTTAAATTAATTCAGAATCGTGCAACTGAAGAGGAAGTAAAGGAAGCAAACCAGCCAGACTACATTTTCTCACATCACTCGCCTTCCAGAACTGTCACAGGTTCCCAAAAAATATTATAAAGTTAAGGGACACCATGCCAGATATAAGCATCATGATCGCACAAATGAGAAGAGTATGATACCAATTTGCAAAAAAGACTAGTTAAATTAATTCAGAATCGCGCAAACTGGAGGAAATAAAGGAACCAAACCAGCCAGACAAAATTTTCTCACATAACTCGCCCTCCAGCACTGTCACAGGTTCCAAAAAGATTAATTATAAAATTAGGGGTCACCATGCCCTGCTATAAGCATCATGATCGCACAAATGAGGAGTGGGTAACACCATTTTCAAAAAAGACTTGATAAATTAATTCAGAATCGCGCAAAATAAAGGAACCAAACCAGCCAGACAAAGTTTTCTCACATAACTCGCCCTCCAGCACTGTCACAGGTTCCAAAAAGATTAATTATAAAGTCAGGGGTCACCATGCCCTGCTATAAGCATCAAGATCGCACAAATGAGGAGTGTGTGACACCAATTTGCAAAAAAGACTTGATAAATTAATTCAGAATCGCGCAAACTGAAGAGGAAGTAAAGGAACCAAACCAGCCAGACAATGTTCTCAACATAACTCGCCCTCCAGCACTGTCACAGGTTCCAAAAAGATTAATTATAAAGTCAGGGGTCACCATGCCCTGCTATAAGCATCATGATCGCACAAATGAGGAGTGTGTGACACCATTTTGCAAAAAAGACTTGATAAATTAATTCAGAATCGCGCAAACTGAAAAGGAAGTAACGGAACCAAATCACCCAGACAAAATTTTCTCACGTAACTCGCCCTCCAGCACTGTCACGTGTTCCCAAAAAAATATGATGTAGAAAATTAATTCTTTGAATCCATGCTTCCTCAAACATTAGCTTAAAGCTTCCAATTAGACCCGCACCAAAAACCAAAAGCAGAACTATAATAAATTGCTGAGAGGATGAAATCCAACGCAAGGAAAGGCAAAATTCAAGGCAGGATCTTCTACACGTCAAGATTAGAACACATATCCAAACGATTTCAATCCTGGAAGTGACAAAATCAACTGTCTATCATGTGAATTTGAGTAATTAAGCCAAATTCATAGTAAAGATTTAAAGGCAAATCAAACACGAGAGGCACAGAAGATGATCCAAACTCCAAACATATGCAACACGATCTAAAACTATTCAATATCAGGACAAGATTTCGAAAATCGAGAAACCCTAATTGCGTAGAGCAGGAGAACAAAATCATAATTTACGGATCGTATGACAAAACCTAGTTTCCCCTCGTCGCTGAAACCCTGCATCCACAAATCGCTGAAACCATAGCACCCACGGATTGCTGATACCCTAATTAGCAAAAAGATCGAAAGAAGTAAAAGAAGAAAGATACCAAGAACTTGAAGCCGAAGGAAATACCAAGAGAGAAACTAGATCAATGCCTCGCAGGATGGCTAGGAGGTAAAGAATTGTATGAATGGGTGCCTCTATTTATATATCGAAGAGCTGGAGTTAATGGCTGGGATTAATTTCTTAATTACAAGATATACGGCCAAGATTTATTCTTATATTAAGAGACGGTTAGGTGGACCGCCAGCTTGCTTTATATTGACGCGGTCCCCTGACAACTTTTAAGAAAGTTCGTAAATATAGTAATGATTATTATTTAGAATATTTTTTATTTATAAATATATTAAAATAATATTGTTTTTTATATTAATATATTAAAATAATTTAAAATGAGTGCCTCTATTTATAGAAAAGCTGGAGTTAATGGCTGGGATTAATTTCTTAATTACAAGATATACGGCCAAGATTTATTCTTCTATTAAGAGACGGTTAGGTGGACCGTTAGCTTGCTTTATATTTACGCGGTCCACTGACAACTTTATTTAAAATGTTTTTTATTTATAAATATATTAAAATAATATTATTTTATTTTTAAAAATTACTATATTAAAACAATTTAAAAACGTAAAAAATAATTTTTAAAAAAAATATTATTTTAATAAAATTTTCAAACATTACGGAAATCAATTTCCACACGTCTCAGGGTTTCACGCGTTCCTGATCTTAGGATTAAAAAAATGTAGGGACTTTTTTATTATGGAGGGTCGGTTTATTTTATATATAAAGTAATTAGAAAAACACTATTTTGAGATCTTGTGGTTGTATCGGTAACTTGAATTTTGTTGGTGTGAAACCCGACTTGCCTTTTCAAATCGTCGGAGACACTTTCTGATATTGTTCTGACCTGCGGGGACCACCCCTCTTCCTTTCTGATTAGTGATGAGAGTGTCTCTGCACACAATAAAAACAAATACAGGGTGGTGTACGCAGTATACTGTGGGTTTGTATTATTTATTCATTAAAATATTCAGACACGTTGCAGATATGTTTCAAAAGAAAAGACAAATTTAATTATATAGGTTATAGTGGCTTTATAAAATTGAAAAATATAAATAATAAAACTTTTATAAAAAGATAAAAAAATTAAAAAATCTTAAAAATATAGTCAAATTAAAAACATAAGTACATCAGAAAACTTTGAGCATGTAGAATTTTTTACCATGTTTTCTTACATTAAAAAATACTGTAAATATATATATAAATTGAAAAACTTATTCACTTATTCAGTCGAATAAATCATAAATTATTTTGTTAATAAAATTTACAAAAATATCATGAATAATAAATAAAAATATAATTCAAAAAAATTAACAAGTTAATATAAATTAAGATATTTAATATTACATCACATTCATATGTCTAATAATTATATTTACTAAGATTGATTTGTAATAACAATACATTAAATTTTTTAAGTAAAATAAAATAAAAGATACTTCACGATATTGCTTGTATTAAAAGTAATATAAAAAAATGCATATTAAATCTATACAAGTTACACACACATAAATCATAATAACTTTTTAAAAAGCATAAAATTTTTAGAGAATAGATATTAATCAAAACATATATTTAGAAATTATTCTACAAAGGACATACAAAATAAAAGGATATTCAAAAAAAATTATTTTTTAAAAAATAAATATACAAAGCCACCCGTTAAATGATAAAAAAGAGAATTGAAACATATTAAATTAACTTAATACTAAACAATAAAATTAAATAAAAACCTCATTTTAAACTATAAAGTTAAGGCAAAAAAAAGTAAAAATCCAAAAAATATTAAAAATAATATGTTAAATGATGAAAATAAAAAAAAATATATTGCACGATAAAAAAAATATAAAAACTAATTTATCATTAATCTAATACCGAATCAGATGATAAAAATTAAATAAAACTCTTTATTAAATAACGAAGTTTAAAAAATAGATAAAAAAAAACTCAAAATAAATAACTACTGCTATTACACCATGAAGTAAATAATACTTTATGTAAAATATTTTTTATTGTTTCATTAAACTATCTATAATTCTATCGCGTATGAAATTCACCCGACAAAGACTATAGTTTTCATGGTTTTTTGAGCGTGCAACAAAATCAGATAAAATATCATTATGAATAAAATTGGGATCACGATCAAATTCTACAAATGTTACACCATCATGCGATCTCCTTCTAATTTATGTAGTGTCATTGAATAATATTAAACACTAGTTTTTTGAACAAAACACAATAAAAAAATAAATTTTTTCACTGTTTACCCTTGCGTGCAGAGTGAATTAATTCACTCTACACTGTTAACTTTTGTTCACTTCACATAAAATGAACAGTGCATAGTGAATTTTCACTCTACATAAAACAGAAAGAAGCAGTTTCAAGCTGCTTTCCACTGCTCTGCATTTTAAACATAAATTGTGCTAGGACTATAAATAGTAAATCATATTTCTTTAGTTACCAAACATTTATTTTTTGTGATTTGTTTCAAAAATAGAAGCAATCATAAAAATAAACACTCTCTAAAACTTTATGTTTTTGTGGTTTTTACAAGTAGCGTATGATATGTTATTTTTTTTATTTAATTTTTTAAAATAAGATTTGAATCATAACCTCAATCTCAACTTAAGCATGCAGGATGTCATCCTCCCCTTTCTTTCTTGAAAAAAATAAAAATAAAAATATATGAACGACACATCATCTGCTGCCTTAAAGGGTTCAATTTCCTTGATTGGGATCTGAACCTGTGACCTTCCCTCAAGCCCTGTGTGATTCAACCAATAAGCCACGACATTCACTAACCAAATGCTTAAGATAATATACCATGCTAGTTTACTGTTTATACATGTTTTCCATTTTTCTTTTGAACGACAAGTCACATGTTATCTAAATGGATTTAATTATCTTAAATGAGACTGTAGCCACGAGTAGGCATATTAATGAACGTAATTTCCGGTGGATGGAGATTAATTAATCAAGTTTTATATTTGTTTTTTTAAAAATTATCAGTTTGAGTTTTATAAATTTTAAAATCACTGAAAGTTTATATAGTTATTAACTTTAAGACTCGTTAAATTAATCGAGGTACGTGCAAGCTGATCTAAACACCCATATTAATAATAATAAAAAATAAACATACAAATAAGTTCAAGCATGTTATATAAGAAATAGCTTAATCCAACAAAATATTTGTAAAAATTGATTTAAAATTAATTGAACCGAATATTATTTTGAATTTTTTAGATAATTCTGGTTTAGAATTTTTTTTAAAAAATTATGTTTGGTTTTATTCTGATTTTAGAATATTATTTTAAAACTAATAAGCCGAACCAATAGAATCATATAAGGACACCGCTAGGAAGTGAGCATCATGGGCCTGGATTTACCAATACCCGAGATCCTCGCCTCTTCTATTCCCGGGAGGGGCTCACAAGCAAGCCCCATTATCAAAGTCCACAATATGCCTAAACTCTATCGCTCACCCTGTTTTACAGTAGACTGTAGCAGTGAACTTCCATATCTTCATAGCTCCTTGCTGTTTTAATAATTTATTAAAACATCTTACCTGTTGATATTATATCAATGTAACCTTAGCCACTCATCTAATCAAAGGTGATAAAGAGATGTATCTTGAAGCTAAGTTGCAGTGACAAGTCCTAAGAGATGTTTAAGAACAAGCTAACAAACTCAAACTCTGTGATACAAATGGTGTTTGCATCTGCCATCGGACAGGAGCACAAAGTGACCTCTCTTTTCCCGTCTGGGTGATCAACCTTTTTCAGGTGTGCTTTTCCTTTATAAACTTTTGATGGATGTAAGCATCGTGTTTATTTTCATTTGCCCATTTTCTCTCCTGTCATCGTGCCTGCAGCAGTTATATTTCTCCACTGCAGATGCAGCATCACCTTGGCACTAATTCATGGTAATGCAAGTTGATTTCCTCAACGAAGCAACTGCTGGTATAATTCACAACTATTCTGGCAAATTCTTTTTCCGTATCAAACTCAGCCTTCAATGAAAAAGCACGAGCATCTCTAACCAAAAACAAGAAGAAAAAAATCCGCTTCCCCCACTCCCGTGGATGGGTCTGGGAGGTAAAATCCACACCCCTCAGTTCTACAGGCATTTCTAACCTAAGATGAACAGTTCAAGGTTCAACAGACCTCCAAATGAAAAACAAAATCACTGAAAATAAATACCTTCTGCTCACCCAAAAATCATATTGTATCTGATGCTGAAATACATGGAATTTTTTTAACAGACCAAGCTACAAGAACATGTACAAACAAAGGCAGATAAGCGGAGACTCGAGGAATAATTTCCAACCTTAACGTTTGGAAAATTGTGGGGCCTTGCGAGCTTTCTTGAGACCAACCTTCTTCCTCTCAACTATTCTCGAGTCTCTGGTTAGAAGCCCTTCCCTCTTCAAAGGGATTCTGTGGTCCTGACTCACCTTTAGCAATGCGCGGGCAACACCAAGGGAGATTGCTTGAGCCTGGCCAGCGAGGCCACCTCCATGAGCTTTGACAAACACGTCATAGCTGCTCTCATACCCCAAAGTTACCAGTGGGACTTTCACATATTGAAGCCACAATGGATTGCCTTGAAGATATTCCTATACAGTGATAGAAAGCCCCATCACAAAGGATGCATAACATGCAGGGAAAAAAAAACGAATGCAAAAGAGTAGCATGATCACAGCAATAGTCAGAACTCAAAGGCCAGATTATGGTATGTCAAGTACACGCTGTGCAACAGGGCTGCAATGCAGATATAAATTGCCATCCTCATTTGTGGACATGGAACTTTGGTATCTATTGTATCACTTAGAATTAGGATGAACGCATGAAAAATGAACTTCTGCTCATTGAAAGGTATGTACTCATTCAAAAAATCTACTGCTTTGATTTAACTCACAAGTCCTAGGATTTGCAGTCAGAGAGGTGCAGGTTTTTACTACTGACAACACTTCGTCCATCCAAAAAAAAAGTATTGCAACTTCCCTAAACCTGCTTCATGGGGACTGGAACTAGATCATCGGCAATGTATCTCAAGAAAGATGAAAACTGTACTGGAACAAGGACCAGTACAGTTGCAATGAGCAATAACTATAACAATCATAATCTTAATTCAGTTTTTATTTCTCTCAAATGTTTGTGTATTGGAGAATTGACAAGTATCAAACACACTCATTGCTCATAAAACAGCTTGCTGTACCATGTACAAAAATGGATATTTACTGATAAAATCCTGAAAACCCGTTTCAGTGCGGCTGCAATCACTAGAGAAGCATAGAATAAAATGAGAATATAAAGAACAATCCAGCAACCAAAAAGTCACAGTTCCCAGAAAGTTTATTAACTTATACGATGATAAAATTGGGATAAAATCATTAAATGATTAAAACCCATTTTTTAAAACAATCATATAGCAAGAAAATTGAGAGAAAATGTAAAAGAGATGGAGAATTGGCATTGTCATTGACCTTGGCATCACGGTAATTGATGATAACCTTGCCAGTGCCTTCCTGAAGAACAACACGCGCAATAGCGCATTTACGGCGGCCAGTGCCGTGAATAGTTTGAGCGGCGAAACCACCAGGAAGTCTCGATTTCACTAATTTCTTGAGGTCCGTGGTGGTGGTGGTGGTGGTGGTTTCAGGCGAGGCAACGGTGGCGGAAACACGGAGAGTAAGGGGTTGTTTGGAGGGGTGGGAGAGTGGGAAAGAAAGAGAATTGGACCGGGAAAATGAGAGGGTGTTTGGTTTCTGGGAGATTTGAGAGGAAAATGAGAGTGAAGAGAGTGATGTTGTGAGAGAGGCGATTGAGATTGCCATTTTCCCGGTTTCAAACTTCCATTAGCCAAAGGGAAAGGTTTTAGCGATGGCTTCTTGAGAGGGTGAAGATGGACGTTGAGCGAAGGGGATAATGTTTCTTGAATTGACGATAATACCCATTTATTATTTTTTTCTTAACCCTTTTTACTTCTTTTCAATAACAACAATAATGTTTTTTTTCCAAAAAAAACAATAATGATGTTTTGACTTTTAATTTTCTAATTTATTTATTTTTTTCACAGTCAATGAAACTATATTCAATTTGAGTTTTTATTATTAGGTGTCATTATCCAATTAAACAAACAATTTCTATGATTAATAAAACAAGAATAATTAAATATGATATATTTATTTAATCAAATACTTTTTTTTATCACATTCTCATGTTGAATTTAATTGATTAATTTTTTATATGATTTTTTATTTTTATAATTGATTTAAATACGTGTGTTTTCTAAAAAGAGATAGGAGAAAAGGCAATAGGTAAAAAAAAAAATATTCTAAGTGATCTAAAGTATTTGAAATTATATCTTGATCTAAATTTTTTTGATATAATTTGTGTGAAAGATAAAATAAAATTGATTCTCTATAAAAAATAAAAATAAAAAATAAACTACACGACAAAAGAAATAAAATTAATTATCCAAAGGTGAAGTCTGTATCTAGTAGAAATTATATCTTGATCTAAGAAATTTTGATATAATTTGTGTGAAAGATAAAATAAAATTGATTCTCTGTAAAAAATAATAATAAAAAAAAACTACACGACAAAAAAAATAAAATTATAATTATCCAAAGGTGAAGTCTGGATCTAGTAGATTTGGATTTAGTTGCTGCTAGATTTCACAAGTATAAGTTTTTCAGAAGAGACATTCCAAATTTGTTTAAATTATTAATTATTAAGAGCCATCCTTTGGCTTCCTTTAAGTGAGTGTTTATGAGTATATTTTAATTAAAAAAATTAAATTAATATATATATATATATATATATTTAAAATAATTTTAATTGATATACCGATATAAAAAAATAAATAAAAATTTGAGACGGATGGCGTTTGCTAGGAGAGCAGATGGAGATCAACCAAAGCAAATGAAAGAATGTTCAATCAAATCCAATCATGCAATTCAATTTCACTCTAAAGGAATTAAGGTGGATGAGTTTCCAACATAAAAAGGAGACAACACACGGCTAATTCTATCAAAAGAGACCATGCAAGCTTAAATTTAGAAGTAAAAAGATATGTTCTTCGGACATCGTGATCTCCAATACCACCATTGATGCACAAGAGGAGAAGCTCATTAAGCTGAAAAGAAAATATTAGCACAAAACAATTTCACCCCGACTGCTAAACATGAAAACACTGCAAGACAGTTAAAGAGCTCGCACAACCAACCATAAAATGGCAGCAAAAACCAGAAGCTAAGTCATGCACTCAAGCACATGATTTCAGATTAATAGATAACAACAACTTGGTAATTGTAACAGGCCACTGTTTTAATCAAAACATAAATGGATGGTGCAGACACAGAAAAGGTTTATTTTCTATTTAATTTAGATGGGAAGTATTTTTCAGTAACAGTGCCTGCCCAACTCCCACAGTTCATAGTTATGGCTCCAGATAAATGACTTCTGCTTGTGTTGAGGCTCGCCGAAAGCGCAGCAATTCTTTTACCAACTCCCATCCCCCCTCGATGGAAGCAGGCTTAACAGTCATCTGCTCAAGCACAGGAGAGTTTGAAAGCAGAAACTTAATGCAATCAAGTTCAGATCTGATGCCAGAGATGCCAACTATTTTCACTAGTCGCAGTTGGCCAAATAGGCACTTCCATTGGTCATCTCCCCAGAAACCAGTTTGTGGTTCCACATCAGCTTGTTCCTCTGGGCGACCCTGCATGGATGCTAGATATCAGAAACTTGTAGTTTCCCCACGTAGTGGCATCGGATATAAACTGGTCAGACAATTTTTTTTAAAAAAAATCACGATGCAACCAACATAAAATTTCACATAAGCACATAAGAGGTCACTTACCAACATCTCTATTTCTTGCAAATTGGGGCAGCTTTTCAAGATGCACAAGGCAGCGGAATTCTCTTCAAAGTCATTGAAATTTATGCGTATAGAAATGTAGTTCAAATCCATGCATGGTTTTGGCAACCTGCTTGGAACTTTGCTGATAGCCAAATACTGGAGGACAGAAGAGAGACAAAATGATGGAATAACCTGGAAATCTTATAATAAGGTGGCGTTTTTCCACTGACCCTTAAAAAAAAAAAAACTAAATTATCAAATCTTGATACTACGAGTATTGAAAACAAAGGCACAAATTGATGCAGTTCAAAAACAATTAAATTACATTAGATGCTCTTTATAATTTCAAGGGAGACTGATGTACTAAAAATAAGACTGGTGGAGAAATTACCTTAATAAAGTAACTCTGAATCTCAAGCCTTCGAAGATGGGGCAGATTAACAAAAAACCTGAGCAATTTACTAGAACTCCCACGAGACACATGCCGGTCATTTTTGACATTCGCATACAATCCAATGGAAACCAGAGTCAACAGAGAAGTATTATTGAAACTAACATCGTCGAAAATACCTCCAATGTCGAAAAATTGAAGATTGGGAGCATTGATTTTAAGATGAGTAAAACCATCAAAGTTCATCAACGTCAACCTCTCAAGCAGAGCACAGCTAGAAATTAGATTCTCAAACACCTCCTGTGCCAGGGTAACATGCTGAAGGTCAAGGCTCTTCAAATTCCGGAATCCTTTGAAAGCCGAAGGAGGTTTCAGCAAACAATTAAATAATTCCAGATGAGTCAAGTTCTCAAACGAGAACAAACAAGAAGGCAACTTATAACGCTGCCCTTTCCATATCTCAAGTACAAATTCCTTGGTAGAACCTCTAGATAAATGAAGAATCCATCGATCAATATCACTAACACCTAAGAGGTCACGGTGAGATAGTTTGAACTTGTAAATTGGACCATTATGAAGTAAAAGCACATTATCGATAATATTGACAAGGTTATGCTTGACTATAGTTTGATCCGGTGAAGTTATCGAGGCGCATTGAGTATCGAACACAAGTTGAGGAATTTGAGACCATTGGTACCTCCACTTTCTTGATAAAGCACTAGTTCTCACTGCATCTCTAATCGGCAAAACTGATAAAATTTGGTCTAAAACATGCCCAGGCAAGCTGCTAATTCGGTCCAGCTCTGTGTCCATTTCACATGGGAAGTTGGGTGGTTCTCTTTGCTTCTAATATATTAACAAGAAAGAAACAAATTCAGCAATCAGGTATCGAGACACAGTGAACGTTAACACGAGTTCAACAGTCACAAGAACAGGAGCAACTTACAACAATACTAGTGTTAAGCTAGATTTTCTCAAGGACAATTCCAAACTCAACAAAATCTGATTCACCAACGAAAGCAAGACGAGAGCTAAACTGGGTATTTTAGGGTTTAAAATCATGAAGGCAGAATGATTGAAAATGCAATAAAGAAGAGAATTTGTGTGTTTTACGGTATGAAATGGAACTGGTTTATGTTGCACAGTAACTGAATGGAGTTATTTTGATGACTTACCTGGAACAGCAGCAATTTCAGTGGAACTGGACAGAGAGAGCAAAGGCGCAACAGCGCCGAGATCTTCGTGGAGTCCTCTAACGTGGAAAATCCTCATACTTCGTTGTCACTAGACAAAGTTAAACTTGAAAAAAGTGAAAAGGCAGAGGCTATTGGCAATATAGACATTCCGCTCGAAATTTCTATCTCCTACCTAAGAAGTAACTGATAATATTAACTACTAGCTAGATATATTCTAAAGGAAAAAAACACTAGAGATACTATTTACATGCCCCGTGAAATTTCTCTTACCCTACCTATTTTTTTTTAATAGTTATCAAATTCAGAACTATTTTATAAGTATTCCGGGTGGGTTTGTTTTTAATTTATTTAAATATTGATGATTAAACAGGCCAATACATAACTTGATTAATTTATTTAGTGAGGTTCACTCTAATAAATTTTTTTTATCTAAAATAATATTATTTTAAAATATATTTGAGTTAATTCATTCAAACCTTAAAAGATTTGTTCTAAATTCTAACAGTATTTAAATAGTGGTTTGTTCCTTATCTCAAGTTTGAATCCTACTAGAATTAAATCTTTTGAGGCCTTGGTTAAAAGATTTAGATTTTTTTTATTTTTGTTTTTATATTTTAAAAGTGTTTTTGAAAAAAATTTAATTTTTTTATTTACTTCAAATTAATTTGTTTTATATTTTCATATCATTTTAATATAATTATATTAAAAATAAAAAAAATATTTTTTTAATATATTTTCAAACAAAAAAAACTTTAAAAAATCAACTGTATTTCCAAACAACCCATGTATAAAGTCTGATTCTGAACTGTAAGAACTTGGTTTTTTTACGGCAAACTAGCTCAAATACTTTATATTTAAATAATAATAATAATTACTCATTAACGTACATGTTGACCCAGTCAACTCACGAGTAATAAATGTACAAAGAAGAAAAATAGAAAAGGTTGTGCCCGTAAACACAAACGGTGTGCTTATGGCAACCCCCGAACAAGAAGCATTCCCATGTCGGGATATGAAAACGGGTCGGGCTGGGTGAAAGCCAGGTGTCCTAAACCGAACTTGTCGACCCAGTGGATAAATACCCAGTGTAAATAAAGCAACAACATCTACATCTAACCATAGGCCATAAGCATTTTTCGTTTCGTGCTCACTACAAAAGTCTGCTCGGTTCATTAATTGTGGGCTTTTAATATTATATGCCGTTTAATACAATGGAAGCCCATTTCTTACTGAAGATGCCCAGCCAGCTCACCGGGCTCGAGTAAATAACTAGAATAAACCCATCCAGACCAATCTTCACGGATCACGGTCCTGACTCTAAGAGACTTGCCGAGCACGAAGGGCTACTTGCATGTCATGACTCTCTGGTGTTTGAAAAGACACATTCAAACCCCAGACTTTTAGGCGAGAGGGGGGAGGGGGGGTGTGAATGTGAGTTACGTATAAGCTTCCATGTCTAAACATTACAGAGAAAACAAGAGAACTTTGAGTTGATTGTTTAATGCATTGTTTGCCTGTTTTGATTTCGATTCGGCTAATAAGTTTAGAACAATTTTGAATCCATGGTCGTTGGGAAATCAGTCTTTAACCAATTTTTATTCTACTTTTCTTGCCAATAAAGTTGTTCATCTAGTACGCATCATATTAACAGAGTAAGTTGATATGAGATATTTATGATCTTGAACATGTTCAATTTGAATTCAAAAGATATTACTCTAATCAAACTTGGTTAATCTAGCATGTGGGTTTATGATCTGATTAACTTAATTAAACACCAATTCAGACATGAACAAGTTAATATTAATAATTTTTTTAAAATAAAATAATATTATTTTGATAAAAAAAATATATCATTGATATAGGTTGATTTGGTAACCCATGAATTGACCTCGTGACATAGTGATTCGAGCCTTTTTTTAACTCATACCCACAACCAGAAATGACAATCATTGTATAATCACGCAACTATATGCACCCATTAGAGCCTCGCTTGTTCGTTAAAAAATAGTTTTTTAAGTGATTCTCTAGAAAATAGATTATTTTTTTATGCTTGACAATGTCATGAAAATAAGTTAGAAAATATTTTTTAATATTTGGGTATGTCATAAAAAATAAGCTGAGAAATCACTCATTAATGATTAAATTTTTTATGTTTAAGTTTATCAAAAGAATGAGAATCAAGTAAGAAAAATGAAAAAGTTAAAGGAAGATGAAATTGAAAAGGATTTATTATTTTATAATTTATTTCAAATAAAATAAATAATAATCAAAATAATATATATCAAGTTTGAAAGAAAAACAAATTAAAAAGCTACTTTGAAAACTTAGAGAGTCAAGTGCGAAAGTCAAGAGAAAAGAAAAAGAAAAGGGAAGAAGAGAAAAAAAAAAAAAGAAAAGATCATCAACGTCAAATTAAAAACTAGTACACCATATTCATCTAAAAAAAAAAAGAGGTTGCAAGGATGCATGATTGTGACCACATTAAGAAAGGCTACTTTCAAATAATGTATGTTGCTTCACACATGCGTTGTCTAAATACAACAGTAGTCTAGCACACTGATGAGTCAAATACACACATCAAATCACTTTTTATTTTTAAATTAATATTTATTAAAATAACAAATTATCTC
>Ga0325400_1000662_pt1 | contig 26276 bp, 19 predicted proteins | sample PopdelMetagenome_2_FD_205662 | JGI IMG/M metagenome (GOLD analysis project Ga0325400, IMG submission 205662) | Populus deltoides microbial communities from Bellville, Georgia, United States - Xylem-PdKOR-R1 | ecosystem: Host-associated > Plants > Phyllosphere > Stem > Wood/Secondary xylem...
CCCAAACACGCCCTTATAGTGATTTTGAAAATATGGAGAATGATCTTATTTAACTTGCTTAAAAATGACTGCTTCTAAAAAGCGTCTTTGTGACTGTAAACCCAACCATTTTAATCATAAATCAGGACACATTTAACTCAAAATCTGTTTGGTAACAAGTATTTGATCAGAAGATCGTCAATAAGTTCAGAATGCCATCTCCAGTGGCATGGGAAACAGTCGTGTTGTTGCAAAAATTCAGTGTTGCATTGATAGCTTGCTTCAAGATATCAACTCAACCGCAGTATCTGCCACATGGTCAATCAAGTATGAAGATCAACCACTATCCTCCTGCTTGGTTAATACAGGTAATTAGCACACCCAGGCAACTGATTAAACATTTTCTCCAGGAGGTAACTCTGCAAGCTTTGGAGGTACCCCGAGTACTCGCTCCATGTCAAAACGGACTTCAATGTTACGAACGCTATACCCAACCACCATTAGCCAATAAAGCAGCTTGGCAAGCTCTGGTGCACTAGTCTCTGTTACAGATGTCTGCAACCAGAATTGAAGTAAGAAAATTTGCTACAGAAAATCCAATTGATTATTGAAGAAATTCAATAACACTGCATAATTGTTTACTATTATCAGCATCTTGAAACGTTCAATACACTACTCTTGCTCAAAAGATATACAACTATGGTTGTGGATTCATAAATGATATGTTCAATTCTTGATGTCAAAGAAAACAAGAACCAGGGGAAAAAAGCAACTATCAGAGATTCAATGGGGTAAGATCTCTAAAAAGAATGGCTTTCTTGGTTCACAGAAATGAAAATAAGGTTATCCCTTTTCTTCATGGAAAACGGGAAATGTTGCAGATTGACAAGTTTTCCAATAAAAACTATTGGATGCAACTTATTAATCTCGGAGAAGAACCACCTACATCACATTAACCATTTATTTTCTACAGGTTGAAGGAATGCTTAACTATTCATTCCAAATTGATAAATTCATCATGATTCATTGGACATAATCTCGATCCACTCTACTTACTAAACAATCTTTTTTGAAAACAAAGCATGTTTTTTACTAATGTGAATCAGATCCAAGGCAGTAAATCAAGAAATCTGGTTTGGTTCTTAGGAAAACCTTCATCTGGTCGGGACCTGAAACAGCCAGAAGGCGCTTGATGAACGTGTTCATTGCAAGAACAACATCCTCTCCAGCACTACTTGTCAAATCCTGCAGAATCATAAACATGCAATTTGAAGTTAAAATCTGGAACTAGAGTCAACATTACATACAGCATAGCAATCTGAAAGTGGGAAACAAGGAGGTTGCTAGAGTATGTTTGCTACACACATCAATTCTTTGTCTTTCAGATTTAAGAAGAAAATAGAATTCCAATTGAACATAGCAGAAACCTCACAGTAATTGTTAACTGCATTAAACGACAGAGGCACCCCCAGCCAAGATACCGAAAAGAGCAAGAACTGAAATACCTTCAGATTTTGGGGCTCAAGAGACTTGAGATATTCCAATAATTCATTTTGTCCATTTGCAGTTTTTCTACCAACTTGACTATTGAGTTCCTCTATTTCCGCTTCAAGTAACTCGATGTATTTTTTAGCATCAATTCTTTCAGGACCAGAAACATTATTCCACCTAAGAACTTCACCAGACACATTCTTCTGTGTACCAGGTGCATAATCTGGCTCATCCTGAACAGTCACAACATCCACTTATATACTGTAAAAATAATGATAAAACAAAGATAAAGTTAAATGTGCTTTAAGATGAAGATAATATCAAAGTTTAGACCCATTAAACCTCTTGCCACTAATTATATCTTTAGAATTGAACAAACCATTTACCTTCTTTTCTTCTTGTGCATCAGGAAGTGCAACCTGCTCCAAACTTTGTTGCAACTCCAGCCGGTGTTGTGCATTCTTGAACATATAGCCCGTCATCATAACACTATACATGAGCTGCGCAAGATTCTCAGCTACCTGAAACAAAAAAACCCAAATTAATCTTTCTCAGCAACAAATTGCCTACAGTAAACCATGCATTTACAAATGAGCAAATCCACTCAACTCAATATACTTACAGTTGTAATTGTTACAGCGAAAAACTGTGGAGGTAGCGTCCCAATCATGTTAGTCACTGTCTGTCGCATCGCATCAACTACCTAAACGAAAAAATGAGAAGCGCGCTTCAGTTCATATCCATATTTCCTCCAAGTATAATGCTAGACAGAGTGAAGCAATGCTGAAATTATGGCAGAATTAACTAAAAACCTGCGGTGGTGCTCGCTTTACAAAAAGCTCCATAAACTCAGGCTGCACATTTTTGACATATTCCAATAGAATTTCCCTCCTGTTCTTTGGCTGCTGATTTCAAAAAAGAAAACCCAAAATCCCAATTCAATCAATCTATACTATAAACTAAAAGAAATCACAAGAAAATTCAGTGGAAAGAGATGAAAATATTACCACACTGCCATTAGGGGGCTTGGCATCACCAGATTTATTATTAGAAGAAGAGTCGTCCTTGGAAGAATCGTAAGCTTTAACTCTAAAGCCTAACCTCCCTTTATTACAGTACTTCTCCTTGTTTCTTGGAAAACTAACTGAAGAACATAGTCGAGGTCGAGTCGAGACAAGAACTGTTGAACTGTTCGAAGAAGAGGAGGAAGACAATTTAGATACAAAGAAAGAGCCCTTTGCTGTCAAAGAATCCATGGCCACCTCGGTCACTCAAACTCGGTAGCTTGTTTGCTCAAATGGGCTGTGCGTAACGTGTTTTTCACAGCTTTGACATTGACGGAGGGGGTGTGTAAAAGAGTGGACGAGGAGGGTTTTCTTTCTGGTGCGGGAACTCTCAGAGATGAGGGTTTGTTTTGTGGGGAGAAGGGAACAGAGGTTGCACTCTGGAAATGTAGGATGGTTTGTAGGGGATTTGGGTGGTGGAGGATCGGATGGTTAATGTTATTTCGAGTGTTTTGTCTGTTCTGTTTTGAGCCGTTGATTCGAGTACGTTGTGACTCGAAAAGGTTGCGCGAGCTGGTGGATCAACATATCTGGGCCCTTGTTGTGGGCTAGTTAATAAAACCGAAAGCCCATAATCCCATGTTTATTTATTTATTTCTGAGAAAACTAATGTTTATCTAATTACATTTTTTAAAAGAGAAATTACTTATTTTTCTTATAATAGAAACACTTAAAAAAAGAGAAAATTTTTTTAATAATAAATAGTGATTTTATCCTAGCCACACGATCCAACTTGATGGATTAATCTAGTGACATGCTAGTTTAGGATTTAATTTAAATTTGATAAGTGAAAAAATCTATTTTTTTAAAACCAAAACAGTGTTATTTTCTTATTTAAAAACCTTAGAATCACACCATTTCATGAATTTTAAAGAAATAAAAGATTGAATTCATGGGAATCAACCCTTGCTCATGATGTAGTTCTTAAATTCAATAATCACGGCTCAAATTTTATATTCATGATTCAGAGTATAGTAATTTTTACTTAAAATTAAAAAATGTATTAAATTATTATAAAAATATTATATTTCTCTAGTTAGGCTTAGATAAAATCTCTACTAACACTTTGTGTCTTCCGTCTAGCCCAATAAAATGTAGCTTCGATAATTACTTTGATTTATATATAGACACCCAAAGCAATCTGTTTTTATATATGTTACTTTGCCTTTATACGAGTTTATTTCCTGCAAGCAAATGACTTAAATCATAATTATTATAATGATTTAGCACATGACTACCAGTTCAAGACAGTTTGGCCGAGTGGTCTAAGGCGCCAGATTTAGGCTCTGGTCCGAAAGGGCGTGGGTTCAAATCCCACAGCTGTCAATTTTCTTTTTTCATATGGATCACATATTTCATTTTTTTTAGCTTAATCTGCACTATAAATCTCATTGCAGCTTGCAAGCGTGGCAAGTTTCAGTTTGGGCCTTTCGATTCATTAAATAAATAAGTTCTTAGCATCTTTGACGGTCCAAAAAACTTAATGATCAAAGAATATAAAGATGAAACTAATTCTAAAATCGCAAAGGGATATGCATTTTTATTTTTGTTACTGTAAAGGGAATACATTGAAAACAGATGTAGAGTAGAGTAACGAAATATACTTAACCCTTTATTTATTTATTTATTTCTTCCTAGCCTTTGCATGATTTTGGAAACCACTTGCTTTTGTCCCTTTGGTTTTTGGAAACGCGGTTTCGTTTAAATTTTATTTTTTTGAGTTAAAAATTATTATTTTTTTATATTTTTAAATTTTTTTTGATGTGTTGATCTTAAAAATAATTTTTTAAAAAATAAAAAATTATCATTTTAATTTATTTTTAAACAAAAAATATTTTGAACCACTACCACAATTTCAAATAGACTCTAAAATGCAAGCCCCAGCATTACCATGTAGAAAATTCTCTTTTTTTTTTGTCATATTTAAAAAATAATCTTTTCTTAAGCATATAAGTACAATATACTATTAGAATTAGTAATTAATCTTATACTATATTATTAAAAAAGATAGTTTATTTTTTTTCTTGTTCAAAATAATATTATTTTAAGATTTATAAAAAATTTTTAGTTGGGGTTAATTTGTGAGTTAATCCACTCAAGCAATAACCGGGCTGGGTTTGGATTGATTATGGTTTGAGTTTAATAACCATATTTTCAAGTGTTCCGCGATCGGATCTCCTGGCTTCAAACTAATAGTAACTAATATGATATTAATTTAACAGACCCTTAACATTCGAGACAGTTTGGCCGAGTGGTCTAAGGCGCCAGATTTAGGCTCTGGTCCGAAAGGGCGTGGGTTCAAATCCCACAGCTGTCAGATTTATTTTAATTTTTGGGCCTTGTGGGTTGTCAATAGTAAGACCTTTGGAGCCTTGGGGCAGTCCAGGCCTAGGGGCAAATGTACGTACGGGTTTTGGACCAGGAAAGCTGAGGTGGCAGGCGGTGCTGGTTTTCCACTTTTGTACCGGCTGTACACAAAATATCTTCACGAGTTTTTTTCCTTCTTTTTTAAAAAGTACCACAGTAAAAAAAAGAAGAAGAAAAGTAACATGATTCAAAACTTATTTAGGAATTTAACATAATTTGACGAGTCGCATTTAATATTTTAAACCCGCAAGTTACATTCAACATTTGCGAAAAAGCAATGAAAAGAAAAGGAGGTGGTGGTATCACGATGATTAAAATAATAATAAAAAAAATTTCGTGGTTGCAAGAGATAGCTGAATAGAGATTGTTTGAAATTGTATTTGTAACTATATTTCATTAAAATTTAATTTTTTTTTTGTTAAAATTGAGTATGGTTTGTACCTTTTGAATCGTTTTGATGTGCTGATGTTAAAAATAATTTTTAAAAAATAAAAAAACATCAATGATATATATTTCAGCACGAAAAGTTATTTAAAAAACAACCGTTACCACACTATCAAACACACTCTTAAGTGTAGCAGTGTGGGCAACAATGGTGAAAGGAAAGACTCGAGCATTTCAAGTGGAGGGTAAGGTTTTAATTCAATTAAACCATCAAATATTATATATAACTTTTAAAATTGTGTTATTTCTCTAAATAATTTTAATTTTCATGCTGTATTATTTTTTATTTTTTTAATGTGCTAATAAAAAAAAAAAACTCATATATTCAAGAGTTACATCTCAAGTGTTAAGGGTCCCGTCTCTGGCCCTACATGTTTATCCTTGATTAAAGCAAACAACCCTAAACCGGCACTAGGTAGATCCAGCCAAAACTTACCGTACACGGGCAAGATCTGGCTTAGAGTGAATGGAGTTTAGGGTAAAATAAGGAATTTAAAAATATTTTATTATGAATATCCAATAAAGACAATTTTTACTTTGTAATCGAGGCATTTTATTAAATAAAAACAATCTACATTTTATAGAATATAATTCACACTATCTTATTTATTTTTGAAGCCAGTAAAGATCTTGATTCGCTGTCAAGGTAATCATTGGCTTAGGCCAGCTCAGACAACATGTACAGTAATCCAATAAATCCTCAACAGGTCTCGTGCAAGAGACCTGTCGTTGTCCATCTAATTCGAGTTCCTCACTAGCAACTGTGCAGACAGGCAGGAACCACATTCTTGTTCCTGCCAATTGGACACGAACAACTAAAACCCCACTCTGGCATCAACGTGGAGCACACTCATCACAAGATCAGAAAATAATTAGCCCTTGCCCAATTACGTTAACACCTCAACTAAATTACACCTCATCCCTTTAAAAAATGCAAACCTAAAAATAGTCCCCAGCCCATTCCGTATTTAACATGTTTTTAGTCTCATTTAATAGAACTATTATATATTCATATAAAACTTACATAATTTCTCCTTTTCCATCAAAAAATAAAATAAATTCACGAATTAATCATAATCCGCGTTATAGAAGAGGTTATTATATATATAAAAAACTAAAAATCTTATGTTTATTTCTTTTTTTATATAAAAAAATTATGAATTTATTAAAAATCAGCCAGTCATAACTCACATAATTCAAGAGATTATATATATATATAAACACCCTATGTTTCTTCGTGCAATTTTTTGGGTTATCACATGATGCAAAGTGAATATCTTGGCAAATTTAATAATTTTTATATTAAAAAAATCATATAACTTTTTGAATAACTATATGCTATACAAGGAATATAATTATGGGCTCTAATCAAGAAAAACGAAAGATGGAGACCTCAAATTTTTACAAGATTTTCCCTGAAATATCTTTTTCTCCTTCGCTTAATACCTTTTGTGTAACATTTAATTATTATCCTGTGATATAAAAAAAATAAAAACAATTGCCATATACATTTTCTATTTCTCTTGTATTTTAATTCGTGCTTTGTAAGGTTCAAAATTTACTATAAAATGGTCTGTTAAATAAATTTATTTTTATGTTTTCATTTATTTTTTTATTTCTCACATTACATTTTGCTAGTATTACGGGAGAAAGAAATAAAGACAACAACAACATAAATATATCTAGTTGAAAAGATAAAAATAAAAAATAAAAAAAAAATATTTATCAATAAATTAGTTTCAAAACCAATTTATGTACCCTCAAAACAAATAATAATAATAAAAAAATATATCTTATATTTTTATCTTTTATATCTCAAAACACCATCAAACACAACCTTAGACGATGCTGCTCTTCCATCAAATTCGTTCTCTCCTGAAACCGAACGACACATCATGCAAAGCACTCAATCCTCCCTGTCCCTATCCAATAAAAAACTAATTTCCTGTTATAAACTCTTTCAGGAAATGCTGGAGTCTTGGCTAACAGATCCACTTTTGCCTTTCCTTTCCTTTTCTCTCTCTACACGCCATTTTCTCAGAGAGGGGAAAAAATCACCACCGTCAAAATGGCATTTCACCGGCGGCGCAACCACTACTACAAACGTTTACGGTCTGTTCTGCCTTTAATATCCGCTGTTTCCGGAGTTCTTCTCATTCTCTTTGGTCTTCTCACATTTCTCGCTCCTGCACCGATTGATACTAACAATCCCCATCATAAGAACTTGGTATTGTACCGTACCGTACACTGCATTCCTCTCTACGTATACCTACACGTATTAATATACGATTCTGAACTTTTCTCACTTGTTTCTCTGTTTTTCTTTTGTACTCAGATGTATACTGCAAATGATGTTGTTGAAGATACGATTGGAAAGCCTGGAGAACCTGTTCTTCACATACCGGTTAGGGTTTTATATATATATATAAATGGATTTTAATTGGATTTTTCTTTTTGCTTAATTTGATTTTGTTTTGAGTATTAGATAAAAGGGAGGAAGGATCGTGATGTTTGGAGCTCGAGAAACTCGAAATATTTCTATGGATGCAGTAATGCTAGCAACAAGTTTCCGAGTAAGCTTATCTTCTCAAGTTTCTAGACTTTTTTGGTCGTTTCTTAAGCAGAGAAAGTTCTTTCCCGGTCCCTTTAAATATTTTTGCTTGTAGTCATAAAATGCAGTTTAAGTTACTAGAATTGGATGAGTTGTTGCTTCATTTGAGGGTTTTGTGATCGGTGTTTTTTTTTTTTTTTGGTTATTGAAATTAAACGTGGCTTCTTTTAAGAGTTTTGTTTTTGTTTTTAATTTTTTCAATATGAGTTTTTTGGATCATGTTGTAGATGCTGATGCGATTACACATCCCAATCGGTACTTGCTGATTGCTACCAGTGGAGGCTTAAATCAGCAAAGGACTGGGGTGAGTTGATTATTTTGAGATTTTTGTTCCTCTGTTCCAAGGGTTCAGTTTATAGTTTGATCAAGTAACTGAGCTTGCTTGAATGTTTGCAGCCTTTTGCTTACCGGGTATATGATGCCGTAATGCCCACTAGTTTTAACGTTATGCCTTCCACCATTTTATTTGAGGCGCATGATGGTTTATTTAATTGATTTAGTACTTGTTGGACCTCTTAAGAAAAAAGAGAAGCAAAATGGTGGCCTCATAGAGGGGAGAGTCTTTCAATTATACAAACAAATCCCAACACAAGACAGGAGTACATGTGCTTTAAAACCTACAAACTTAGAGCATTCTGTCACTCATGGGTATACTAGACTAACAATGCACTCCTTTTAATATTTTTGCGTACTAATCACATACCAAAGACAAGCTCCTTTTTGTCCACACCTTAATCACTCATGAGTGCACTACACTAAACGTACATTCACTTCGAGGCTGTGTTTTGCACATGCTAGATCCTCTGATAGCTGTTGTCTCTGAGTTACCAACTTCGAATGCGTAGGGTGTTTTTAGAAGGTTAGCAATAGATGGAACCAAAAAATGTGGCAGAAGACAGTAAAATCCCAGAGGAAAAAAGACTCGAGGGATGTGAGAAATTGGGAGAGTTGTAGAGGGAGATCAGTGAACTTTAAACAGTGGCTATTACTAGATTGACATTCCTTGAAAGGCCTCCTTACAAATATGTTTGTGTATGTTCGTGTATTAATATAGCATTAGGGAAACAGTCTGAGTTGCTTAGTCTCTGTAAGGCATTTATTTTCATTTACACTAACTGCAATATCAGGATTGAGTGATACTCTTAAGTGGATGTTTGTTTTCTCAACTGACTTGCAGGTCATATTTTGATTAATATTTGCTGTTAGCATTGATGTTTCACCAAACACGTTTGCAGATCACAGATGCTGTTGTTGCTGCTCGTATTTTGAATGCTACTCTTGTTGTTCCAAAGCTAGATCAGAAGTCTTTTTGGAAAGATTCAAGGTTTGTTATTGAATGAGCATAACTGAAACCTTTAATTGGGATCTTCTTGCAATTATCAGTAGGGAATTGTGTTGTGATATAAGATAACTGTTATTTTACTTTCTCTAATGCAGTGATTTTTCAGAGATTTTTGATGTTGATTGGTATATTTCTTCTCTGGCAAATGATGTCAAAATCATTAAATCTCTCCCAAGAAGGAGAGGGAAAACTTGGATTCCGCGTAATATGCGTGTTCCAAGGAAGTGTAGTGAGAGATGTTATCAAAATCGTGTATTACCTGTTCTTTTAAAAAGGCATGTAAGTTCTCTCGTTTCTCTGCAACCTTCTGATTGATTGCTTTTTGTATAGTACGATTTCTAGCCATGCAAAATTAAGTTGGGAGAGTTCTGTTTGTTTCCTTATATCTCTGGTCTTGCAACTGTACTGATAGTTTGTGAAATTAGTCATGTTTAATCGGTAATAACATCCTAATTGCTGGCCTTTAGATCCGTGAGGTTCAGGATAAAAATTGTCTGTTAGGTCATATGAATCATTATCCAAGTTAAGGGGACATGCTCATGTGGTGACTTTAATTGTGTGGACATTGTAGAGGAAATTCAATAGCACATCTGACTTTGATCAAACTGTAAAGGCAATAATTTTGTTTGTTTTAAGTAGTATACTTGTGAGACTCCTTATGGATCTATAATATTTTTGGTGCTATGTTGATTAGGATATGTACCTTTATTTAATGCACTTTCTTTCTGTGGTGAATTTTCTGCTTATTTTAAGAATGACGACTTCCTGGACTTAATTTTGTGACAGGCAATTCAGCTCACAAAGTTTGATTATAGACTTGCAAATAAGTTGGATACACAATTGCAAAAGTTGAGATGTAGAGTCAATTACCATGCTTTAAAGTTTACGGATCCTATTCTTCGAATGGGTGAGAAATTGGTCCATCGAATGCGGATGAAAAGCAAGCATTTCATTGCCTTGCACCTGAGGTAGTCTAATTCATTTTCTGATAAAACTGGCTATTTTTCTTATTAGAAAAATACTAAACCTGCTATTTGAAGTGTTTCCCCTATTGCCCTGATCAGTGGAGCCAGTGGACCCTCGTATAAGGTCCATGTGGGCCCCACTAATCTGATCAATGGTGATGGCTGGGAAACTATCTTAATTGTACAGTTTAGCATCAGTCTTCTGGTTGTCACTATATTATTTAATTGCAGCATGCATGTCCATTTAACACGATAATATGAACTTGTTTCTTTAGTTTTCCTGGATTTATTGATTAAACCTGTAGCATGCATATTTTGAGCTCATGGTTGAAGCTATTCAGCTTAAACTCTTAATCAAGTCATTCACACTGTCACACCCTTGCTTGATAGGGCGTACAGATTGCTTTGTGAGACTTAAATACATAAAATCATGTCTAACTTTTTTTTACTCTTGTTAAATAGTAAATAAGAATATGACTGTTTCAGAGCATTGATTAAATTTTAATGATTGGGTGAGTGGCCTAAGGTCAAGTGTGTTGCTGACCATGCCATGGAAATTCAATTTCTGGATTGGAGGTTATGCATGCATAATGGGAAGCCTATTTTCATTGGATTTTCAATTTCCAATCGATGACTTCTAAATGCAGGAAGCATAATTTAAGGACAAGCATGGTAAGTTTTTCTGAAGCAGCCAAATGTTTCTTGCTATAGGTTTGAACCTGATATGCTGGCATTCTCTGGATGCTATTATGGTGGAGGTGACAAGGAAAGGAAGGAACTTGGTGCAATAAGGAAGAGGTGGAAAACTTTACATGTAGGGCTCAAGTGATGTACTCTTCTGTGATTGAAGTTATTTATTTCTGAAGCATTTGGAAATCCTTCTAAGACTGTCACTATAAGGAGCACAAAATTTGATTTAGTGCTGAATCTGAATCTAAGTGATTTTCACTTCCCTGTGAATTCGTTTGGCTTCCATCATGCATGTTTGTACTCCAGATCTGGAGCATCTAATGTGTTTATACATTTGCAGGCAAGTAACCCTGATAAGGAAAGGAGGCATGGAAAATGCCCGCTAACTCCAAAAGAAGTTGGCCTTATGTTGAGAGCACTGGGTTATGGAAGTGATGTTCATATTTACGTGGCATCTGGAGAAGTGTATGATGGGGAAGATACATTGGCACCCTTAAAAGCACTCTTCCCAAACTTCTATACAAAAGAGACTTTAGCCAGCAAGGAGGAGCTGGAACCATTTTCTTCATTTTCTTCAAGAATGGCTGCACTTGACTTCATTGTTTGTGATGAAAGTGATGTGTTTGTTACCAACAACAATGGTAATATGGCTAAAATATTAGCTGGACGGAGGTAGTTAACCTTTCCTTCTCTTTTCTCTATTCTTTTTTGACTTTTTCTCTGTCATTGGGGACTAATTTAGATGTTCTCAAATTGCAGGAGATATTTTGGACACAAACCTACCATTCGTCCAAATGCTAAAAAACTGTATAGATTGTTCTTGAACCAAACTACCATGTCATGGGAAGCATTTGCCTCTAAAATGCGTACTTTCCAGAGGGGCTTCATGGGGGAGCCAAAAGAAGTCAGGCCAGGCAGGGGAGAGTTTCATGAGAACCCACACACCTGCATTTGTGAAGATTCTGAAGCCAAGGCAAAGAAAAACTCAGGACCTAGAAAATATGGGAAGGGGTATGACGCACTGGGAGATGATATACCAAGTGACTATCAGAATGTTGATGATGAGCCAGAATTGCCTGATCCTGATGATGATGGAGACCAAGATGGTCCTCAAGAGAAAGGTCAGTTCAATGAAACCGGTATGGATTATGATGAATTGACCAATGAAGAACCTGAGTTGGAAGAAATTCTTTCAGACTAGACAGAGCTACCTTAGGTTCTCCACCATGCTTAACAAGTCTTCTGTTGAATGTTTAAAAGATGATGCTGCCTATACCCGACCTGCTGTATATAAAACTTCCAGGATAGAGCCCCCTCTGAAAACAATGCCCCGATATCAAGATACAAGATACGACACAGCTTTTTTATTGAGTTATTTACGACTGAGGTGTTGTGAGCATCATATCCAGAAGTTGTGATCCTTGAGTTGCACATTGGATCTTTCATGAGTCTTTAGAGTTCAGCCTCAATGCAGTGAAATTCAGGAAATGGGTCTGAAGACAGAGTCGGAGTTGAGTCTTTTAAGTCTGAAGTTCTGCTAGATTGATGGTTAACGCCCCACTGATTGTTCAACAGTTGATGAGAGATTGTAAAATAGTCCTCTTCCTGAGGGGGAAACAAAAAAAAAAGGAAAAAAAAAATAGTTTGTCGCAGTAGAAGAACTGTATTCCTTCTCTTTCTGCCCCTTTGGTAATTTTTCTTCAAGGCCGGCCATTTTAGTGTTTTACAAGTGAGATCACTGAACGCAAAGCTGATAGGTCACGCCCATGTACATTGCTTAGGTTTTTTTTTTTATTTTATTCTTTTGCGTAACATATTTTCTTTGGACTTCAGTCATTGCTGGTGGTTGGAGAGTGTTGTAAAAACTAGAAATATTGAAGATTTTGGTAGTCAAGTTAATTGATGAAATTGCCTGCCATCTGGGAAACCAGTCCCACTAGAAATATACAAAGGCACGCATGTACACAACTCTGATCTTGGATACTGATTCAGCGCGCGTCATCGAATGCATGACCAAGACGTCTTCAGTTACAATATCATCGAATGCGTTCTTCCTCTTCTAAGTATTCTCTGACTTGTCTCTTTCGTTTGAAGGGGATACAAGGATCGTTAACCAAAGCCGTAGTTGATAGTTTCCACATATGGAGAGAGGGGAGATTGGATTATATATTCCTGGAGTTTTAATTTCTCTTTCACAAGTCATCAAAACATGTGTGGTGGGAAGTGATAACTCTAGTTATAAAATCTCGTCTGACTTGATGATTTGTCAATTTAAAACTAGGTTTTGATGGGGTTTTACTTTAAATTCATATCTTTTTTTTTATTAAAAATACTCTCCAACCTTCATTTGGGCTTTTCCAATCGAAACATCACAAATGGGCCTTGAATTATCAAGATACCAATATTTTCTTCTTAATGGGCCAGCATTAACATTGAGAGAAAAATAAAAGAAAAACTAACAGATTCCACACAATACCTTTGCTTCGATCTTGGCTTCATCATCTTCAAGTAAAGCGAGAAGGAAAAAAAAATGCAAGGAGGATCATCAGGCATTGGCTATGGACTCAAATATCAGGTCAAAATTACAAACCGTAATTCCTTCTCTTCCATAAAATCTCTTCAATTTTAACCCTAATTTCGCTCCATAAATTCAATGTCCTCCAGGCAAGGTGCATATCAGATGTGAAAGCAGACACGGATCACACCAGCTTTATCACTGGAACTCTCAGTCTCAGAGAAGAAAACGAGGTCAAATCTCTTGTGCGCTACATTTTGATTGTTTTGTTGACTATTTTATTGGATCTAATGAGTGAAATTGTAATGTGGAATAGGTGCATTTGCTTAGGTTATCTTCAGGTGGAACTGAATTGATATGTGAAGGGTTGTTTTCGCATCCTAATGAGATCTGGGATCTCTCTTCTTGTCCTTTTGATCAACGCATTTTCTCCACTGTTTTCTCTACCGGTAAATCACTCGCTGCGATCTGCTTGCATTTGTTTGATTATGGAATTCTTAATCAGTAATTTGTTTATCATGAGATAACAATCCGGCACCGGGCGCCTTAAATCTTGCAATTAGAGAATTAGTATGTGAGCTGAATTAGTGTGGTTGATGGGATTCTGTCTGTGTGATTGAAGGTGAGTCATTTGGAGCCGCGGTGTGGCAGATTCCTGAGTTATATGGCCAGTTAAATTCTCCGCAATTGGAAAGGATTGCGTCTCTTGATGGACATGTTGGGAAGGTTAATTGGTGAGTTTGTAGTGTTAATTTATCTATCTCTTGTTTGTTTGATTCTGTGTGTGTGTGTGTGTGTGTGTGTGTATTTTATGGTGACGAATTTTTGTGTTTTGTTCTTAAATTGTGGATATTTGGATCCTTACACGGTTGCCTTTGTCTTACTTGCCATATGTGGGTACCCAACAGCATTCTCTGGTGGCCATCTGGAAGAAATGATAAGTTGATAAGCATTGATGAGGAAAATCTTTTCTTATGGAGTTTAGAGTGTTCGAGAAAAGCAGCCCAGGTAGAAGTTGTACTGGATATCTAGCATTGTTATGTTTCTGGTGTTTGTGTTTATGATGAGATATAGATAGTCACTCAATTATTTCCATGTAAAAATGATGGAAATTGGTGTTTTGGAAGATACGATTTTGTCGTTGTATGGTGACTGTGGATAAGATAAACTAGTAAAGTGGAAATCTGCAAATCTGTTACAATTCACTCTTGATTTCTTGTACTGATACTTATTCATATATTACTGAAAAATCCAGGTGCAATCGAAGGAGTCAGCAGGTATGCTTCATTACTTATCTGGTGGAGCCTGGGATCCACATGATGTGAATGCTGTTGCAGCAACTTGTGAATCCTCTGTCCAGTTTTGGGATTTACGGACAATGAAGTATGATAGTTCTGCACATCTTTTCCTATTTCTTTTAAAAATCTATTCATTATAACTAGCATTCCAAGTCTTGAGCTGGAGAGTTTACCTCGTTAACTTTTATTAGACTTTAACACAGATGAATGAGTTTTAAGATTTATTTATTTATTTATTTGAATAATAGGTTGTTGCCTTCTAGTTTAGCTTTATGCACAGATCTCTACATCGGTTGTTGAGAATCTGACTTCTTCTTTTTTACAAAATTTTAAATGGTTTTTCTGGAACTGTGAATTGGGTGGTGTCTTGTCATTAGACGATGCATTTCGATCATGGTTAACAATATGATTTACGTGTTTACAGGAAAACAAGTTCTATTGAGTGTGGCCATGTGCGCAACGTCGACTATGACACCAGGAAGATGCATATACTGGTAAGTGTCACCCTGTAACTCTGTTTACCTCTAGAAGTTCATTACTGCATCAATATCTAATCATGTGTCTGTAGTATTGAGGAAATAAGCTTTTTGGAGCACTTGAGGGCGTCAAAAGTGTAAACACTATTTCATTGTCCTTTTGAGATTTGTTTAAATGTGGAGAAAACTACCAAGGAGGGCATAAGGGAAAGGACCTGATTGAAATTGGCTTCAAATGCAAAGAATAATGTTCTGTTACAAAGATCCTTAACTTTCTCGTGACACTTCCATGAACTTCAATATCTGTCAAAATATTCTTGTTAAATAATGCTGTTCTTTGGCAATGATACCGCTGACTATTGAGATCTATCGGCATTAATGAATTAATCATTACAGGTTACTGCAGAGGATGAATCTGGGATACACATATGGGATCTTAGAATGCCAAAGGTTCCTATAAATGAGCTTCGTGGACATTCACATTGGTAATCCATTTCTTCCATGTCACGGTTCTGATGAACTATTCTGGTCATCTTATTGCATGTGCATCATATGTTCTTATTTAATCAAGTTTGATGTTTTGTATTTGCTCCTCCTCCAGTGTAATAATATTCTCTCACTGTTTCCAAATTTTGGCAGGACATGGGCTGTCACATGTAACCCTGAATATGATGGACTGATTCTGGTCTCTCTCTCTCTCTCTCTCTCTCTCATCCCCACTGCCTTCCACACACGCGCGCGCGCACTTGCACCATCCTTTTTTTCCATAATGTCTTCTGCCATGGAGTTAATCACTAAAGAGCACCCTTTGTCTAAAAATGTCAAAATACAATTGAGTTCATAGGTGGAAAGTTAAGCAACCTTTTCTGAGTGCAATGTTTTTATTTCTGGGAAGAATGTGCTTTCTCAAAGGGACATTTTTTATGGCATATGGCGAGTATAAAGCACTGGTCACAATTATCACTGTTTCTTGGCTGTTATGTATCATCTATTATATTCCTTATGAATAAGGCAGTTGGAGAAATATCCTTCCATTTGAAGTCATTCATTGTCTGGATGACTGTTGCTTTTAACAAAACAAATTACCATTTCTTCTATCTATGTTATTTATTAGCATTTTCCTGATCAGAGGTAAGTTCTTGCAGAGTGGTGGTACAGACTCGACTGTCAATTTGTGGTTCGCTTCTACAACCAGTGATGAGTTGACATCTGGAAGGTCATTTTCTTATTTGTTTACCAGATGTGTTACTTGACTTTTTCACTCTTCTTGGTCCTGATAATCTCATCAATGTGGTTGTATTTAGCAGTGTGGTTGCGTCACCAACTCAGAAACTTGATCCGTTGCTGTACTCATTCAATGACTATGAAGACAGTGTCTATGGTAACAAATGAAGCCATATGTTATCTTTAAACTGTAAATTTTAAACTCGAACTGACCAGTAACTTGTGATAATAGGGCTTGCTTGGAGTTCTCGGGAACCTTGGATTTTTGCATCTTTATCCTATGATGGGAGGGTAAGGTCACTAATTATTTACCATAGCAAGAAACATTAGAAAGTGTCACTCATTTTATTCGGAGAAAATAATTTTAGCACTGATGCATAGTCTCGTATTGCAAAAGCCATACACCTTCCTGGCCAAGGCTGCCAAGTTAATTATTGGTTTGAGTACTACACAACGTTACTTGCATTACTATTAGAAGCTTCAATTTGAATTGCATTTGCAGAGTCCATGTTCTCTTGCTAAGGGTGTAATAAACCAAACCCACTAATACAACACTTTGAAAGTTAGATGGCATGGAGAAACTCATTCAGACATCTGTTCAGAGTCTAATTATTAAAATTGCCTGTCATGTCTTGCAGGTGGTTGTAGAATCAGTAAAGCCTCATCTCCCCAGAAAATGAATTCATCTCGGATTTCCCCACGTTAAACCATCTTGTGGCGGTTTCCACTAACACCACATGCCGGCTAGAACTACATTGAAAAAACAGTTATGCTATGCGAATTCTAATGGGTGGCTGTCAAGAATCTGTTCTAGCGCAACATTGAAGTCTTATCATCGTGTCGATGCTAGTTGTGCTGTTGATGCGGAAGAGCTTCATTCGACGCTATATCTTACCATGCATGTATGTATACAAACTCTGCAAAAGGAACAAATTTATTTTCAACAATGGAATGGTCATCTAAAATCTATAAATCTATCAATCTATCATTTGAGATCAGGAGTTCTTCAATGGATTAGAAGAATAAAATTGACACTCTGATAATCTTTTTCATGATCATTTTTTGGGAAGAGTCTTAGCCGTTGAATTCGAGGAACCAGTCTTTAGGGTCCAAGATTTATGGAAAGGTATTCTGGGTATAGCTGGTTCATAGTGGGGTTTCTTCCTCCTCCGCCTCGTTATCGAGATTGGTCATCTCTTCCACATTGGACGGAGATGGGGCCTCTTTTCGAGTAGTGGTGAGTTGGCTGTGGTCCTTTTTGTGCTGACGAATGTAAACCTGAAAAAAGGAGACGAAAACGAACATATGGTTGTCATTGATCCTCTGTTCTCTCTCCCGCGACTATCGCAAATAGAGTTCTCTTCACTGCCTCAGAGACCTTTCTGAACATGTTGTCCTCTGAAGTGACATGAAGCTTATCCAGAACACAATTGGTACGAGTCAGCATTAAAAACGTTTGGTTTCCTCGTCCAACGGCAAAGCTCCAAGTTTTCCACACCATGTCATGTCATGTCATGTTGACAAGTGGCGGTCTAAGTCACCATAAGCATCTCCTGCCACTTATTTCATGACACGCAAGGTGCCTAGCTTTCAGCCCTTATCCACTATCAAAATTTCACGGCGAGCCATGTCACCATGCCAATGTGTGGTGAGAATGCAAGAAAATGTCGAAGAAAACGGGAAAAAAAAGCGTTTGCTTTATGAAGTGGCAATTCTAATTTTATTTGGATAAGATGTGTCGTAATTCATTTTTTTATTTTTTTACATATTTTAAAAAGAATACAAAAAAATAGAAAAGTCTAAACTAGGTCTTTTCAATAAATTTAGTTGCTTTCGTTCCTTTTTTTTATGTTGAAAAACAAAGAAAATCATTAGAAATACAAAAATATTGAAAAAATAAGAAAATACAAAAATAAAAAATATAGCTAGGGTTGAAATTGGACTAGTAATTAAGTATTGCATGTAGAAATAAAGTTTGAGAATTTTCTTATCATAATTGAGGTTTGGATTGAAGAGAAAACTGAGAAAAATAGCTTTATTTGATTTAATTTAGCTAAATTTAAAAGAAATATGAATTTTAATAATGAATTTGAAACAAATAATCAAGTTAGAAATCAATTAAGGGTTTAATTTAAATAAAAAATTAATATTAGAAGTTAGATTATTTAAAATTGTAAAAGTTTTTAAACCAGTGATGGATTTGCAACAAATGGCTAAATTTAAAGGTCTAAATTATTTAATTATAGAAGTAGTTGAAAAAAAGAGGATTAAGAGACAATTTCGTTTGAAATTACATGAATTTAAAAACCAACGACTAAATCGAAAAAGACTCTATTGGAAACATCAACTAAAAAACTAAATTAAAAAAATTTAAGATTGAAAACTCTGATTGAATGAAATTAAAAACAAAACGAGTCAAAGACTAAAATGAAAACGAGGGAATATTCCAAGGACCAATTAACTTTTTATGTAACTTTGTTTCAGTCCCTTTTGTTTCATTAAAATCAACTTGGTCCAATCCAATTATCTCCAAATGAGTTAGATTAATTTGATTCAACCCGTTTAGTTTATATTTTTAATCCAATTTGTTTTCAATTGATTCAATTTAGTTCCATTTTAGACCAATGATTTTGTCCAATTTAGTCCAAAATCCATTAAAATCAAGCAATCCATCAATTAATTTTAGATCTTTCAATCAAGCAATGTCAAATTAATTTCATCAAAGTCCGTTAAATAAAAAAATAATGGTTTTTGAGCATGTTTTAGAAATTAATTACATTAAATGGGCCAAAGTCCAAAAAATTAATTTTTTTTAATAATATAATACAGCTTGATAGGTGTAATACGTGGCATCTTCAAGTTGTCCTCAATGAAAATATGATATTTTAAATAAATTATTAAATGAACTAACACAAATCATAATGAAAAAAAAATATTGGAAGAACATCAAAACTCTAATTATAAAATCATTTATATTATTAAAAATATCATAGATCAACAAACAGAGACGTGTCTCTAGGATTTTTTTCCCCTCTCCCCTCTGAAAAAAAATCTTCTTCTTGTGTACGGTACAATCTCTTCACCGCGGAGAAAGATTGAGGCAAAAATGATTGAAAACAACAATCCAAGTAGAGGCGTCTTTCTTATCTTGTCACAAAATCAAAATTTTGAAAATACAATTTTCAATTTTTTCTTCTCTGTTCATCTATAGATGATAAAGATTTGAACGATGGAGTTTATCAAGTAAGCTTTTGTCTCTGTGTTTACACTGTCTTGTGTCCATCTTCTTCAGCTTAGTCAAATCTCAATCAAAATCCTCGGAGTAAGCTTTGCCGTTTCTCAATATAATGATGTGTATTATTGAATTTTTCCTTTTGTTTTCTTTTTCTTCGAGATTTTTGAGTATTGGTTTGTCCCTTAGGCATACCACCTAACATTTATATCCACATGTTCAAAATATAGGCTGTGGTGAAGAATTTTACAGTACCCTCTTTTATTAGTTATTTTAATTAATAAATAAAATAATAAGATAAATAATAAAATCCATAACTCATAATTCTTTTAGTTATTTCTGAAACGTCATGAATTTTTTTATTTAAAATATAGTATAGAGAATAAATAATAAGATATCACTAGTTATTCTTGAAACACCATGACATTTCCTTACCTTACTGTGGCCTCGAGTTGAAAAGTTAATTTAAATTATAATTTAAAAAAAAATTAAAAATATATTGATTTGGTAAAAAGAAATCATTTTAAAATAAAATGTTTTCTTCTAAAAACTCGTTTGAGAATATACTGATTTTTTTAGGTATTTTTTAAAAGCATTTTTATCTTGAAAGATTATTAGATTAATGTTTTTTTTAATAATTTTAAAATAATAATATTAAAAAATTTAAACAAATTATTTAAATTTATTTTTAAATAAAAAATAATGATATCATTATCATCCACCACATTAATAATGGATCACTGAATCGACCAATTATTGAGTTAATTTAAAACTATAATTTGTACAGGCTCAAGAAAAAAAACAAAGAAATAAGAAATAAGTGAGGGGGCTGAAGAAGAGACAGGTGTAAAAAGGAGAAAGGAAGAAGGGATCAGAAAGCACAAAGGTGGGACCTGTCTAGTCACGTGTATGATTAAATCCCGGGATTCGCAGCCATTGCCGATCTGATCTCTCTCTCTCTCTCACCCACCACCCACCGCTCCCATCTCTCCTCCTCTCTCTCTCTCTCTCTCTCTAGAAATCCTTCGTCAAGCAAACGTCTCACCAATAATTTTTTTTTATATTTAAATCCCCCGAAATTCTCTCCTTTGCCTCTTCCTGTTCTAATTTTATTTTATTTATTAGAATTCGAAGCTTCCACTCTCTCCTTCTATCACTTCAAAAACCACTCTTGCTGTCTCTTGGATGGCATTTTCGTAATTAATGGCGGCGAGTTCTAGTGGTTTTACGGCTCACCTCGGTTTCAAGCTCAGCCGATTCAGCAGTTCTCCGTTCCACGCTTATAGCAATGGGTTGGACTCGAGGAAGAAGAAGCGGAGGGGGAGGTTGTTCCTCGACGGTAACGGGGTTCGGGTGAGTCGAATTAGTTGCTGCTGCTCTGACTCAGTAGTTCGGAGAGCGTCCGGGTCGGGTAATAGTGTTGAGAAACCCGAGGAGAAACGCTCTCATAGAAATCGATTCCAAGCCATTCCTGCATTGCCTTTTCCTTCTCACCAGTATGACGCTGCACTCAACTCTGATTTTACTTTCCATTTCACTTAATTTTTATAATGAGTTTTTAATTTTTAATTGTTTTTTGAAATTAATGCTGTAGGTCTCGGTTTGGTACGAAACAAGAGAAGTTTTATCCGAGATGTACGCCGAGAAACACCGGTCCACAGTCCCGAGATACGCCGCCGAAGCGAGGTAATTTCACGCTGCTTGGATTGGGTTTTGCGTTGAGTTCAAAATGAATTGTTTTTTGAACAATTTGCTGAATGATTGGCTTGTGTAGATACTGGCATTGCAAATGAGAAAGATATGGGCATCAACTTGTTAAAGGAAAATGTTAGTGAGACTGGGACTAATGAAGATGGAAGTACTTGGTTTCGAGAAAGTGGAGAGGATCTTGGCGCAAATGGGTATAGATGTAGATGGACGAAGATGGGTGGTCGATCACATGATGATTCCACCCAATGGGAAGAAACGGTATAATCTCTTCTTTTGTTTCCTAATCACATGATGTTTTGCTTGTTTGAGCATCTGATTTGATATGGGAGTGAATCGAAATCGGTACCGGAATCAATTTTTTTACCAGTTCATTAATAAAATGGTTATCAGGATGTTACTTTTTTTTTTACGGGTGATGGCAATGAACTTGTTCTGATTTTGAATCCAGATTCTAGGTGGTAACCAGTTTTACATCCATTTTCGTACTATCCGATGTGATTATAGTCCCAGACTCCCAGCATCCAAAATTCATTAAGTTAGGACTTGATCGTCCACAAGGTTTTGATTTTATAACTAATCACCCCCTTTAAGTTGAATTACACCGTAGTAAAGGTTGTTGATGATGCCGACGCAATTTCTTATGAAAGGTTGCATCTTGTCTTTGCTCCCTTCTTTTCTTTTCCAGTATCTGGTAGGAATGGTGATAAAGGTTATGGACGCGAGCTTTCTGAAATGTTCAGCTCGATGTTACTAGTCAATTGTCATGATTTGTTTTTTTTTTTTCTTTCAATTTATTCAACTTTGTCATTGATTTTATAACCCCACTAAGTATCATCCCAGGTGGATGCATTTAATTGGATTTATTGATCTCCTTGACAGTGGTGGGAGAAAAGTGACTGGACAGGATACAAAGAGCTAGGTATATTGTTTGTCTAATCATTTACATGACAGGATGGTTATTTTCAATTTTAGCGGGTTGGAGGTTTAATCATATTGAAGTGTTCACCCTCAATCGAGTTCATATTTCTTAGGCGTGGAGAAATCTGGAAGAAATGCTGAAGGGGATTCGTGGTGGGAAACATGGCAAGAGATGCTTCATCAAGATGAATGGAGGTATAGTTTCTACCATGCTGCCTATGCAAATAAAATGGAGCTTTGGTCATGAAACGAGTGTCTTCTGTTTATCATGGTTTGAACTTTTCATTTATAAATCACTTTGTTATTTTGTTACTGCAGTAATCTTGCAAGAATAGAGAGGAGTGCACAGAAACAAGCGAAATCGGGCACTGAAAATGCTGGATGGTATGAGAAATGGTAAGCTAATATTCCATGCAGAGTGATTATGATGAATATTAGTTGTTTTGTTTAAGTATGCTTTAATTTTGGACTCAGGTGGGAGAAATATGATGCTAAAGGCTGGACTGAGAAAGGGGCAAATAAGTATGGAAGATTGAATGAGCAGTCATGGTGGGAGAAGTGGGGAGAGCATTACGATGGAAGAGGCTCTGTTACAAAATGGTTTTCCCATTCTCCATCTTATCTTTTCTTTGGACTTCAATCTGCTTTTAGCTTGCTTATAATTTTGGACATTTGTATACTCATTATCTGTCATAATCCATGTCAAATTACTAATCTATTGATGTCTTAAGAAAAGAGGCTTTGAGATCAGTTATAAACAGTTGAAAGGTCTCAAGTACTCACAGCCTAACTATTAGTATAGAAATTTTCAGGATTTCAGATGCTGAAGGTGCAGTAGATGTAGGAGGAACAGTTACCATGAAATATATGTTGAAACCAAATATATGAATAATTGTTTCTGTCCCTGGAAACTTTTAGAAAACGGTCATTATTTTGAACAATGATACAATAAAAATATCTCAGAAAATATGTGAAACTTAAATGGTCTAAATTTTTCAATAGCACTTTCTTTGTACCTATCACTCTGCTTTGGGAATAATGGAAAGATTGCACCAAGTTTTACTCCTCATGTGTCTCAATTAACTTCATAATTGGAAGAGCTTGAAAATAGTTTCACTAAGTGTTCTTGTTTCACTCCTCAGGACAGATAAATGGGCCGAGACTGAATTGGGAACCAAATGGGGAGACAAGTGGGAAGAAAAGTTCTTTGCTGGCATAGGTTCACGCCATGGAGAGACATGGCATGTTTCTCCAATTGGTGGACGTATGTGTTTACTCATGTTATATGTGCCTCTGACCTAATCTCCTTTAATTATTTATGTTGATTTTACTTTAGACCACTGCCTTTGTTTATTAGAAACTTATTCAAGTACATCCTTCATAGGATACTCTCATTACCCATACATTGATTTGGAAACTCACTTTTACAGTAACCTGCCAACATTCACAATCCAGGAAGATTAACTTCTCTCACATATTTGAACTCTTAACTTGCTAGGTTTGTTGTAACCAGGTCTAATTTAGTTTCTACCACAGCTTCAAACTCCTTTCTTCTTTTTGCTTTAACTGTGGAGATAAGTAATCCAGTGCATCACTGATGTGCACTGGTAGAATACAAATGGACTCGATAGGACATTCTACCATGTATTTAGGAGGGGAACAGGAACTAACTTAGCCCATGAGTTGTTCTTGTCAAAATGACTGGATCGAGTTGTCTGATTGAAATGTCCATGTTTGACTATATTTACATAGTTTCTGGAGTCTGGTGTAACTTATTGTGCTTCATGTTCAGGTTGGTCCAGGACGTGGGGGGAGGAACATTTTGGAAACGGGTATGCAACTCTGTTTATATGTTAGTTTGTTCTCCATGCTGTATTTGGAACCATCATCAAATGTTTCTTTATCCTACAGGAAAGTTCACAAATACGGAAAAAGCACAACAAGTGAAAGCTGGGATATCGTTGTGGACGAAGAAACCTATTATGAGTAAGAATGTGCTTTTTTTAGTACTTGCACTAAAGATGTAAATTTCACTTATACAATTGGATTAACTTAAAAATTTCATGTTTTTGAAAAAAGGGCTGAACCTCATTATGGATGGGCTGATGTCGTGGGTGATTCAAGCCAGTTGTTATCAATCGAACCCCGGGAAAGGCCACCAGGTGTCTACCCAAATCTCGACTTCGGGCCATCTCCTCCACCTCCAGTCGATGACTTGCCAGACTCGCCTCTCCCTCCCTCACAATGAAGACCTGATTTTCAGGTTCCTTATTTTGTTCTAGGTGTTTTCATATTTATCTCATCTGAATCCAATCGATCATATTTGTTTAAAACGTCCCACGAAAGAGTATTGTGAATTAGTGCTTTTCATTTATTCATTCTTTGGATGACAAATGCATCCTGGGTTTTGGGCACTCTCTATTTGTCTAAATATTGGATGCTATATCATTTTCCTAGAATAGGGTGGGAAATTTTAGGGAGTGATTATTAGTATTTTATTTCTATTCTCTTTGTATCTATTTTTTTTTTTTTTTAGAGTGGATCAATATGACGTCATCATTGGTTACTCTCTCGACTGTGGATGCAAGATGTTTTTCAGTCCCTGGTTTCTTGAGATTTTATAAGTTAATCCTTGTTTTTTAGATGTTATTTGACTGCTGATCTTGTTTTGTAAATGTCCAAATTGCCTATGCTTTGAGTTTTGTTTGTGATAGGTAAAATTTGATATTTCAATAGAAATGAAGGATATTTTAGTAAAATAATAATTAAATTATCATGGAAAACTAATGGAAGAACTCAGTTATAAGAAAAGATTCAAACAGAATGATTCTATTTTTTAAACTATAGGGATTGACCGGTTATTTTACTAAAAACTCATGGATTAAATAATATTTACATGAAAAATAACAAGTGAGGAGAGACTAGAGAGCTTCGATAACAAGTGAGGAGACTGCACCCCTTCATCATCTTCATCGTTGTCACCATAACACCCACCAACAATAAAGGAATTTCTGTCCCTCTCTCTCTCTCTTCTGCCATCATTAAGCCATCAGCTCTCCACCTCCATGGTGGTCAAGACACAATAGTAGCTTCCTCTTCCTCTAGGTTTCCACCATCTTCAACAGTCCATCACCAGCCTCCTCTCAACTGATCTCAACCAAGACCTCTGCAACAGTCACCGCAGTTAGCTTTCTTCATGGCCTGTAGCTCCTTTCTTTAATATCCACGCCGTTCACTCCTTCACCTCCAGCCACCATCAGTGATTAGAACCAGCAACTTAATCTGACCCATAACAGTCCCTACTCATTCTTCCTCCACTGTTAACAGTCCCAACATCAACAGACACGATGGCATCTAGAAAGGAAGAAACAAAATCGGCCTAACCGTGGTGAAGGAGTGACAAGGGGAGAGCAGCCCGGTCCAGCCAATCGTCATCTTATCTAGCTGCTAAAGCATCGATTCACTCGCCACCAGACGTGGCGGCCCCTAATCTCCACGTGTCAATACTGTTTCAATAGTCTCATTAAATTCAGTAGCTCATCTTGACCCTTCACGATCTTTCCAGAAGATGTTGAGTGTGTTTGGTATTGCGATAACTGTTGTGGTTGTGATTTAAAAAAAGTTATTTTATAAAAAGTACTTTTAGTTGTGGTTGGTTTGAAAAAATAGGTGTTTGGTTAAAACTGTGGTTGAAATTAAGGTTAAAGAAAAAGTAGTTTAATGTGTTTGATTAAGAATGTTTTTGAAATTGAGGTTATAGAATAATTTTAAAAAATATAAATTAATATTGATGGTTTTTAATTTAAATATTGTGAATTTAACTATTGCGGTAACATCATGAAATAAATCATACTTTATATATATAAAAAAATTTATTGTTCTATTAAACTATCTACAATTTCATTACGTACAAAATTTATCTGACAAGAACTACAGTTTCCATAATTTTT
>Ga0325400_1000664_pt1 | contig 26233 bp, 7 predicted proteins | sample PopdelMetagenome_2_FD_205662 | JGI IMG/M metagenome (GOLD analysis project Ga0325400, IMG submission 205662) | Populus deltoides microbial communities from Bellville, Georgia, United States - Xylem-PdKOR-R1 | ecosystem: Host-associated > Plants > Phyllosphere > Stem > Wood/Secondary xylem...
GTATAGATCAATATATTTAATCTTATAAGACGAGATATATTATCTAGTTGTGTTCGCTATATTTATTTATTAAAATAATTTTTTTATTCAATCCAATAATAATATAAATAGATACACATTTAATTGAATGAATAAAATAAAAGAGAAAAAATAATATGCAAGCCTGTATGTATTAAAAATATTATCAGTAAATAATTTTTTTCTCCTCTCCAAAACAAAGTTCATCTATACAAAAGAGAAAAAATATTATAGATGAATAAAAAAAATCTTTTCAAAAATTAAATGCATAATAAAAAATAATTATCATTTAAAATAGACTTCCTAAAAGAATAAAAAGAGAGAAGAGGTATTAATATAAATACAAATAAAGTAAAATTTTGAAAAAAAATAAAAAAAAAATTAATTGAAAAAATAGAAAACAAAACAAAAAAGTTCAAGCGTTGTTGGACCTTAGCGAACCAGGCTAGCCTGCCTAGTTCATTTTTTCAGGGCCCACACCTGGTACTTCCTGGAAGGCCCGAGCAACTGGGGTCAAACGTTTTTGAAAAAAATTAGATGATGCATCGTTTGATGTTGTTAAATTCCAACCACTATGGTGGCTGGAAAATCAAACTTCAAATGTTTTTTACCCAAAACTCATTTTTAACCTATTTTTGACCCAAAACAGTAAGAAAACACTTTAGAAACTGTGATAAACCTATCAATTGCCTCAAAAAGCTAAAAAACCACCCCCAAAACTAAGATAAAAAATCAAATCAAGCTTAGATATATTTTTTCAAGGACTTTCAGGGTAAAAAAAAAAAACCTAATATGAACTTCCTTAATCAAATGAAACTATTTAACTCAAATATGAATTGTTTTAGTGGTCAAAACCAGTATCAATGATATTTTTCTCTTTCTAATACTGGAATCTGGTGGTCTCTTTCTCTCATCTCTCTATCTAGGAATTGGGAAATAATAAAAATAAACTATTTTGTATCAAAATTGAATTTGAAAAATATTGAGGTACCAAAATTATATATTTTGCGTTATTTTTTAAGTTCGGGGACCAAAGTGTATTTGTTGCTGAAACTTATGACACGTCATCCTTGTTTGACACATTTTTCATTCAAGTAGCTCTTCTTTCAACCCCAATTTTTCCTGAGAAATCACAATTAATTGTTCTTCAATTAGGACTAAATAGTAACAAAAAAAAACTTTGAGAACCAAAATGAATTTTTAACAAATGCACAGTGCATGACAGTGTCAGCCACAATTATTTGTATATATATGAACAGTAATTGACTCTATAGTAGAAAAACTAACCCACGTGTTTTAAGTTATAGTATAATATCCTTTTGGATTTCACAATTTAAAAGTGTGTTGTCGTGTAACAATTCATCTTTTTTTAGTCAGTTAACCATTTACTCTGGGTCGTTTTTGCGGACCAGGGACCAGGGACCAGGTTATAATCAGGTTTGCAAATTAGGGACCACGGAATAATTTGCTCATTTTCTCAGTTATTGTCCCGAGATGCGATGCCGTTTTTGCGGAACACCGTGTTGTGTCTAAACTCGGTCGCACGTGGAGTTTGTCTCCCATCCATCGAGCGTGGTTACACGCTCCAACCGTCAGGTGACGGGGTCTTGTCATGGGTGATTAGGCAAAGTGTTAAGGTCACTTATGGGCTACACAACAAGGGTCCGTTCAAAGCTATGGAAGGGCGTGTCCTCGAAGCCATAAATAAATAAAATTCATTTCCATGCATCCCATTTGCTGAATTTATTTTAGGGATTAGTGGTCCCTTTTTTTTACTCTTTTTTCAAAAGAAATCTTTTTTTTTTATTTTTTTTATTCAGGAAAATTAGTTTTGTTATTTTTTTCAAAGAAATGTGACAAGCTTAAATAATAATAATAATAATAATAATAATGATAATAGCACTCTATTAGACAATGTTTTTTAATTTTTATCATCATCATATTAAAATAATTAAAAAATATTTAAAAACATCAATTTGATATTTATTTAGACGAATAACATTTTAAAAACAAGTTGAACTACATTACCAAACAAAACATAAACACTAAAAAAGAGTAATAAGACTACATCATTAACCTGTGCAATTTTATAATTTGCGTAGAATCATTAGATTTGTGGGTTGCACTTTGCTGCGAGCCGGTTAATTTTTTTTGATGGAAAAGAAATGCTAAAAAAAGAGATTTGAATTATTGAATCAATTGGTAATTTAAATAATACAAATAAAAAAAATACAACAACAATATATAAAATGATAAAAAAAATAGCAATGAAAAAAAGTTAAAAAAAACCTAACATGAGCCCATCTAGAGCATCAAAAAACACAATGTTATAGGGTGAAACTAAAAAAAATAAAAAACAAAACTCAGTTAAACCGGGTTAACTTACAAACTCTATGACTATGGATATAAGATTGGGATAATATCATAGAAAGAAAAGCAAAAAAAAAAAAAAGGATCACTTGAAAGGAAAGGAAAAAAAAAGCACGAAGACTATTTTTCAACACATCAAATGTTGAATGATGAAATTAAAATAAATAAATTTTAAAAAATGACAAAAAAACAGTTAATTTTCAAACTCGCAAACTATTAAATACTAGACCCAAGCTAGATTAAAAAAACTCAATTCTCAGCCAATTTAATATTGATTAGCCAAAGTAAATCCAACATAGAACAACAATTAAAAAGACTCGAGAAAATCCAGTTTATTTTTAAAATTAGTGAAAAATCCTAAAGGAAGCAAATAAAAAAATAAATAAAAATTCAAAAATTGATCTCAAATAAAACAAATAGCAATAAAAAAATGAACTAAATTCAAAAGAAAAATAATAAAGGGGGATGAAATAGAGAAAGGCTTTTAACCTTACAATTTTTTTTTTAAAAATCATTTCAAATATTGAATGATAACATCAAGAAAAAAAATATCAATTTAATGAATTATAAAAAAAACTAACAAAAATTGATAAATAAAAAGTTTCAAGATAACAAAGTCATTTGCAAGACCAATAAAAAATTCCACATAAATCAAGCTAAAGAAAAAATAGAACATAATATTTTATTCAATAAATATTGATGGATGAAACAAGAAAAAAATTAGCTTGGACAAAGGAAAATAAAAAATCAAGCAAATTAGGGCAAACATCTTTAACCTGGTTAAATCTTTAAAACTCGCAATCCATGAAACCCTGGATCTAGGTCCAATAAAAAAGTTTTTTACAAACCAATTTAAGAATATGAATTTTAAAAAATTGTCAAACAAAAAAAAATAACAATAAAAAAAATGAGTTGAATTTAATAGGAAAAAAAGCAAAGAAAGGTGGAATCGTAAAACAAAATCAAATTAAAAAATGATTTCAAACAAAACAAATGAAAATCAAAAGATTAGGGACCAAATTTGAAGATAAAAAAAATAAGTGCTGAAATTTAAAAAGCATACCAATTTTATAAACTATTCAAGATAAAAAAAATTATAATAAAATGAAAAGGAACCAAATATGAAGAATAAAAAAATTAAAGGGCTGTAATGGGTTTTTTAAGGGTCTGGTGTGAAAATCTAGGTGGAGAGAGAGAAGAAGGGGAGAAAAAAAATGATCATCAATGCCAAACAACTAAGAATATTGGAGCACACACCATCTTAACAAGTCAAGAACACCAAGACCTTTAATATTGTCTTGAAAAGTGGTGGTTGATTGCTGGACGACCCCATAAGCATTGCTTAAACGATGAGGGGGTCGTCCACATATTAGTGTGTACGTTGCACACGCCAACATATTTTTTTTAATAATATTTAATATATGTTAATTATCAAAATACCTATGACTAACCTTCAAATCTACAATAAAACAAATATAAAATGACAAAAAAAAATCTTGTGAGAGTTATTTTGTTTTTTTATTTTAAAGCATCAAAGTAAATACCTTATTTTAAAAAATATTAAAAAAACCAAAACGAATCTTAGTAATAGGTATTATATATTTTTTTTAATCTGAGGGTTGTATTAATGATTTTACTGTGTAATAAAAAAATAAAATAAATAATATAAACTCATATAATTTATAAAAAATAATTATGTCATAATAAAAAAAACAAGTAAGTTTATTTGAGTTAGGAACAATTTTATCGTATGACTATTTCAATAAATCGTTAAATATCTCTGATGATATAGTAACTTCTCATTTTTTTTTTATATATTTTTAATTTTTAATTTAATAAAGAAGCGCCTGCCCACAACTTTATTGATAGCATATCCTTTTCTTTTGAACTAAAATTAGCAATTGGAATGCGAGTTTTGTTTATGGGCTCAACCCAAAAAGTTTTCAATTGATTGCTTTACAGCTTGATGATGGCTTTGTGTTAGATACCAAAACCTTCGCGTCGGTTTTACCACACTTGATTGTCTTGCTTCATGGAAAGAAGAATAAGGCGCTGTTTATTTTTATATTTAAAAACATATTTTTTAAATATTTTGAAATTTTTTTATTTTTTTAAATTAATATTTTTATAGTATTTTTAAATTATTTTAATATGACAATAATAAAAATAATTTTTAAAAAATAAAAAAAATATTATTTTAATATATTTTCGAGTGAAAAACAATCATAACTATATACTCAAACACGTCTAACTTAATGGAGTAATACAATGAAAAGAGATAAAGAAGAACCCAGTGTGTTTGAGTTTCTGATTACGATTGTTTTTTAAAGTGTTTTTCATTCGGAAATTTATCAAAATAATATTTTTTTAAAAAAAATTATTTTTGACATCAGCGCATTAAAATGATTCAAAAACACGAAAAAAAATATTAATTAGAAGTAAAGAAAAAATAAAAAAATTAAACTCTTTCAAAAACATTTTTAAAATGCAAAAACATCGAAAAAACACCTTACCAACATGAAGATAGCAACCGTTATCATAATCACCTGTTTGAATTTTGTGTTTAGGAAATTATTGCTCAAAAACTCTGTAATTTCAGAAGCTTTTGGCCTAAAATTGTGAACTCCATGTTTGCACGTTCAATATTGCTGTGTTTGGTGATTGGGAACCACTGGCTATTTTCTTTTTGTCTTTGCTTCTGTGAAGAATACGCTGGCCATCTAATAAGAGGAACCCGTCCCTCGGTATCCTCACCTGTGCGTTCTTCATAATGTGCTCCTTCGATTATAAGTATTCAAGATATCAAATCTATGATTAAATATTCTTTCAAATTAAACTAAATTAAGGAAAGTATTATTCAAATGTATTTTCTAGCAATATTATTTAAATTAAAGTATTATATCTCCAATACATCAAATTAACATAATTTTATATTGTCTATTAATATATCCTAATATATTATTTCATATATAAATATAAATATATATATATATATATACATATAAATTATTATTTTCTATAATATTATATTTTCTAATTCCGTGTATGTAATGTTTTCCACTCTCTTAAACTAGAAAACATCTTCCTCCACCCAAAGCATATGCTTTTCTCTAATCAGAAAGTGTTCATTAACTAGTTTCCTCAATATAGTCAAACATGAGAAAATCAAGAATGTAATTTTCAAGAAAAAAATACTTTCTAGCAATCAAACAATGCCTAAAAATAATACATAAAATAGTGGTATGTTTTCATAATTTAAAGTCAAACGAGTCTCTTTTTTTTGGTTTTTAATATGTGGTCAAAATCAAATATTTGTTAAATTTCTAAAATGTAATATTTATTATCGACCACATAAACAATTAGTGTTAAAAAAAAATAAATCTAAACTTGCACCAAAACAAGCCAACAATAATGTGCATGGTTAATTTATGCTAAGAATATTGTAACTATGTAGCAAAAGCCTTTGGCATAAAGGATAGAGAAGATGCCAAGTCAAATGTCATCTTTATCCACCTAAAAAGTTGTTTCAAATCCTCAACAGATTAAAAGATAAATTTCTAAGAAAATTTCCTGGAAGGTAAGTCATTATAAAAATAATAAAGAAATATGAAAGAAGTGATCAACCATAACCTAAAAAAACAAAGGTATTGGTTATATATACAAGGTAATCCAAATATTGAGCTTGAAAAACAATATAAAATTATTCAGCATACTAGGCTAATAGCTAAAATACTAGAGCAAAGAAAGTAATTAGTATAATAATGACCTAAAACCATGCCACCCAAGTTATAAGATCACTTATAAGAAGTAAAAAGGAGGCATCATATTAAAAGATTTAGGGAACTTACCTGAACTAAAGAAAAATTTCATGTTATCATAAGTATAGTAACAGTTAAACAAGGTAATAAAATTGAGGACAAGAGTACTATCCAAATTAACTTTTTAGAGTCTAAATTTGCATCAACGAAAGTTTATACAGACAAAGATGCACAACCTAATTAAATAAGTTGATCTTATAAATGACAATGATGCCTTCTTAGAATGAGATATATTAAGAAAAAAAAAACAACCATCCTTTCTGAAAGAAGTGTACAATGTGAAAATGAAGAAGTCAATGAGTTTGCAATTTTAATGTAATAAATAAATGACTAGGATGCAATAAAAGAAGTTGACATGATGGAAATCCCTTCTACAGTAGAGATGAGTGACCATAATGATATTGTATCAAGAAAGTATTTTCACTCTAGTAACCAATTATTCTATCTTGATAGTGATTGTGAAGATAGTGCAGATAAAAAAGTAGAAATTATAAAATCAACTAGTTAGAACATGTGATCAATTAGGGGGGTTAAGTCTAACATTCCTTAAGCTAACAATGGTCATGGGCAAGCATATTAAACCTTTGTATAAAACAACCAGTTTCAATGGTGTATTAATATAAAAGGTAGGGTATTGGTTGATAATGGTGTAATGCTCGACATAATACATTTATCATCAATCAAGAAGATTGGTTATAGAAAAGATAATATGTTTCCTTCTAAAGTAATAATGTCAGATTTTACAGGAGTTAGGGATACTACAAAAGTATAAAAAATAGATTTAATAGATGTTTAGGACTTCTAGTATAGCTTTCTTCATGGTCGAAATAAAGACAAACTATAACACCTTACTTATATAAGAGTGGATATATGTCAACAAGTATGTCTCATCTTCACTACATCAAGTTTTAATATTTTTGCTACCTAATAGATCTATTAAAATTTTTAAAGCTAATCATAAGCCATTCATGATGATTTTAGAAATGGTAGATACATGGCTCTACAGATTAGATGTTAGTGTAGTATAGCTCATGGGCATCAACCATATGAGTTGTTTATTGATTTTTCTATAAGCAGAAAACATTGTGAATACGACCATTAACAATTGACTTTCTAGGTCAAGTGCGTTATAATTGAAAAACATTGGCCAAGAGTTTGAATTAGAGGATTAAATGAGTCACAGTGACTTTTTTATCCATATAAAGTCTTTGCGGAAGGTTAACAACAATAATATCACAAATAAGAACAAAATTTATTCATTAAAGTTTAGCAAAGATGATCAATTAATCATGCTTGATATAACAAGTCTTCCTTTAGCACCGTAGCACAGTAAAATATTGGTGATGGAAAAGCTAAAGTTTAAGATCTGTTAATATAAATCAACTTGGAAATTAAGACGAGTCTAAACCAACTTATATAAGACTATTTCCTAAAAGAATATATTCAAAATATGGTATCATTACTGATACTTATAAAGACTATTTTGTTTGGAGTTATGATGAGAAACCTAGCCTAGACAATGTTAATGTGTATGTTTGGTAACCAATCAATTGGTTATATGTGACACTAACTTTATTCATGTAAGAACATATTTATTATTAGTAAAGACATTATTTATCTCTAATATTCATTAATGTTTGATTAGTGGGTCTATAATAAAGATAAAATCATTGTGACAAGTATTTTGCAAAAAAAAATTATAAAATGATTATAATTATGGGATTCTTTTTGCATTAAAGCATTATTTCTAAATATTATTGATCAATGTTGTATTAAGACAACCTTTGTTAGAGTTGTTGAGACTAATTTATATTATATTTTTTTCTTTATGAAAGAAAACAATTGTTCTCATAAGCCAATGTATGAGAGATACTCATAACTAATATGTAGGTGATTTCCTAATGACATGTACACTGACCCACATAAGGATTCTATATGAAGAGATCAAATATGTCTATAGAAAAGCTCACGTGACAGTTGTGTAAATAATCTATAGACTTGAGATCACTAAATTATCTTATATAGGGAGTGCTATGTTTTAATCTTGACTATAGATTGCCTTAATCAACGGTAATAAACGAACAAATATTGGATATAAAATGAATTATATAAAAGTATTTGAGTGATTAAGAGAGAATTCGTCATCCTAAGTAAGTTATGAAAAATGCTCCCCATGTTCTTAGATAGTATTGATTGGGAAACTCTTGTAAAAGGTGGAATAAGATTTGAAAAGAGTTTCAAATTTTATTAAATGAATAAATGACTATGGTATTAAACATGATTTGAGTATATATATTCCATGCTCGAGTGTCTAAATCATAACTTTTTTAATAAAAAAATAATAATTACACTAAGAAATTAATCATTAAAGTGATGCGAAACTAGAGGGTAAGAACCCTAGAACCCACGAGGAAGATAGAAAACAACCTAAGAAAACTAAAATCAGATTAATAGAAAACTTGACCCAATTATAAGAATGAAGATGGAAAACAACTTGAACAAGTGAGTCAAAGTTATTGGATGAAAGAATTCAACCTATTGATTATAAAGAATTAAGAACTGAAATTATAAGACTGAATTCCATAAAGGCAATTAATCTTTGATAAGTCTTGAAGAGTTTAATGAAAAACCAAGAGTATGAGCAACCTTGCACTCACACAATATTATTCTAAAATAAAACCAAGTCTAAAAAAACTAAATACAATCTAAATAACCCTATTTGTAAAACATCATATACAAGGCTTAAAAATAACATTAGATTTTTAAATAAAATAGGAAAAATAATCCTAAACTAACATGAAAAACAATGAAATTCTTACACAGTAGCATTTGGGCTTTATCACAAAGTCTTCCTAATGTCCGATCACTATAAAAATTTAATCCTATAGGAAACAAGGCCTTTAGAATCTTCTAGTAAAATTTTAGCTTGATCTAATAGTCTAATTGAAAGGTATGCTTGTTAGCGTAAAACTATGCATTAGAAACAATAAGCCCAAAACCACATAACCTTGTCTAATCCACAAGTTACTAGGCTTTCTGAACTCTTTCTCTTACGTGAATTATATTAATTAAAGCCTTTTCATATCTTAAACTCATTTTGATGCTTGATTTTTCTTCAATATTTTGTTACTTAAATGACATTTCACAGAAAGTATCAAGATCTTTTAGATTAAAAGCGATGAATTATATTGTCCTAGAAAACATATTATATAAGAGATATAAAACTAGTGTTTTACTCAAATATTTTGGAACAAAAAAGAAATATTAATCATAAATGAAGTTCATAAAAAACCATGTAAAGGTCATCAATATGGAATCAAGATGAGATGGCTAATCATGAACTATAACTTTCATTGGTTAGACATAACTAAAGATTAAATTAGTTGTGTACAAGGATATCAATCATACCAATAATCTGGCCCAATATAACATTTGCTATCAACTACTTTTAATATTATAGTCAAATAATTGTCTTTCATAGGCTAAACAAAGGACATCATTGAAAAAAGTATTATTATATCTTAGTTGTAACATATTACTTTATTAAGTAAGTTGAAGCAATCCCTTTATCAACCCATCAATCAAGAAACTATGATCAAATTCACTAAAGAATAAATTATCCATAGATTTGGACTCCTAGAAACAATTAGTATTGATTAAGAGACAATATTAACTAGGGAGGATATGAAAACATTTGTGCACGAGTATGAAATTATAAAAATTCATTCTACTTTTTATTATGCCTAGACCAATAAGTAAACATGGTCGACCAGTAAAACTTTAATCCTTAATATAGAGAAATTAGTAAAAAAATAATCTTAAGACTTGGAATTATGTATGATCAAAAGTATTACAAGCATACAAGCCTTCATAGAAGATTATTTTAGAAACTTCTTACTTTAACTTATTGTTATGATGCTATGTTGTAGAATTAAAGGATTTTAAAGTGGTAAAACTCCATGTATTAGATCACTTGTTAACTCACAAAATAGAGGGCTGAAAGGGTAAATAATAAACATGTTTGACAAAAAAGCTTATCTGAAGGTGATTTGAAGTGGAATACTATATTACTAATTAGGAAAGATCTATACGTCATTACAAAAATTCTTAGAGGTGGTACATTTCATTTAGCAAACTAAGATTAAGAGTTGTATATTTTTTTTATCGATCAATGGTTGACAACCAAAATATATTACTCGTATATAAGAAATACAATAATATCTAAGATTCCTAAGGAAACTAGGGATTGTCCTGAAGATCATAAGTGTGAAAATACTCTATCTCTATATTGTTCGAGGGCTTTATAATTATGTTATTCTTGGTATATAATTAACTTTTTTTATTATTGGTTCTCAATAACAAAAATCTAAGTTGATTATTAAGTACAAGATGGTTACAGAACAAATGTTTTTCAACAGTGCAAAAGAGAAAGAATAATTATTAACAAATAGATAACTATAAATCTAGATTTCATACATAAATAAATTTATATATATAGAAATAAGAAATTTAGTTACATACATGAAGTTGTTAAAATCTTGAAAAATAAAACAAATATTATTTAATATAATAAAAATTATCCATTACACCTTCAAAAGCCTAAGACAGATTCCTTTTAAATCTAGCCTTAAGTCTCTTAAAGATGAAATTACATGTTGAAAGTTCTGTGTAGGTTTCTTCCTTAATGCTTGTTATTGTCTTAAGTTAACCGTTGTAATATCCTTGAATGCTTGAAGGAAAATGGACTTCACTATATGACATATGACTTTTATCTCTGTTTTATTTGTAGAAGCTCTAGTATCAAACGTTAGTGTAACAACCTTGCATTTTTAAAGTCAAAATTGGTGGTGAAATTTTTTTTTTGTTATCAGGTTATTGATGCTTTCACAATATCATTATGTGAATTTATAAATGCGTTCCACTTATTTGTAAGGCACAACCCATATAGGGTAATGTAAATCAATATCCCATAAATAATGTTAGTACACATTGTTACAATGGTATTTAGGGGTTTATCGTAATAGAATTTATTTCTTAGTGTAGTACAATACTCAAGTGATTTCACTATACAACATCCTCAAAAAAGGAATACCACATACATGAATTCATAACATCATGTTTACATATCCATACATTCACGTCAATGTTCCATTACAACTATCAATACTAGTCATTTCAAAAGTGTCAAATGGTAACTATACAACTAGTACATCTGTTCCTATAAAATACATAACGCCGATAACAAACGAATATAGTTATTTTCAAAAGGTGAGTCATGGAACAGATTTCCTTACACACCTTGTTGGTGTGACGTCCCTATTACAACATAAGATAATTTCAAGTGTTATAAGTAATTTAAAAACATAGTAATGGATAATTAAAGGAATATTAATGTTAATTTTCATTTATGGCCCAAAAGAGTACAATTTTTTCATTTTTCTTTACTTACGTAATACCATCCTTAATAATTCGTCTATTACCGAGGTTAATTATAATAATCAAACTCGGTCATCCATCTCGAATACCGTTAACTAAAACCATCCCTCGAATTCAAACTGGTCATCACTCCAAGATGCCCTTAGCTGAATTTAGTTGGCACTTCTAGGATGCCATTAGCCGAAGCTAATCAACAACCATAACCTAACCATCCATCTCAGATGCCATTAGCCGAAGATAATCATCAAACATAACCCGATCATCCTTCTAGGATGCTATTAGCCGAAGCTAATCATCAAACTCAACTCGTTCATCCTTTTAGAATGTCATTCACCGAAGCTGATCAACAACCATAACTCGGTCATCCATCTTAAATGCCATTAACCGAAGCTAATCATCAAACGCAACTCGGTCATCCTTCTAGGATGCCATTAGCCGAAGCTAATCAACAATCATAACCTGATCATTTGTCTCAGATGCCATTAGCCAAAGCTAATCATCAACCAATCAAACATTTCATAGGCGGTTTATGAAATCACTATAACATGATAATATATCCTTTGTAATGCACTTTCAAACAATTTATAACAATTTGACATTCACTATAACATAATATTAGACTCTTCATAATACTCGTACAAACATTATGTAATAGTTTAGCGTTCAGTATAACACAACAACAAATCCTTTGTAATACTCAAACAAGCATTCTGCATAACACAACATTAAATCCTTCACAATACTTATACAAACGTTCATGACAATTAACACTCAGTATAATACAACGATAGATTCTTTGTAATACTTATATGACTTTTCATGATAGTTAATGTTCAATACAATAGAATAATAGATCCTTCGTAATACTCATACAAATATTATAACAATTTATCATTTTATATAACACAACAATATATCCTTTGTAATACTCAAACAAGCACTTCGTAACAATTTAGCATTTTGTATAACAAAATAATAAATCCTTCGCAATACTCATACAAATATTTGTGACAATTAACATTCGGTATAATACAATGATAGATCCTTCGTAATATTCATATAACTATTCGTGATAGTTAATGTTCAGTACAATACAATAATAGATCTTTTGTTATACTCATACAACCATTCGTGACAGTTTAACATTTCATATAGCACAACAATAAATCATTCGTAATAAATTCACTTCAGAAACTAACGTTACGCTAGAAGAAGGTGGAAGTCACCTACCTGCTCCTTCTATGGGATGTCTTTGTCTGATTGCAGATCAGGTCATGGTCGCACCACCTAACACATCAATGGTCACAAATCAGTACATTTGCATTTTGGTAATCAAACAACTCATCACCATACAAATTTCAAGAACACAGGTGTTCACATTCTAGCGTTTATATATTACAATCATACAATGTAATCATTTTAATCATTGAATTAGTTCTGGTATGTAATTTGCCGCAGAACTTCGTCAGCGAAACTGGTTCACTAGTGCTGCAGATTCGTTAGTGAATTGATTCATTGAAATACAGAATCATCGGTGAAATTGATTCGCTGGTGATGCAAACTGGTCAGCGAACTGATTTGCTGGAACATAGAATTCAACAACAAAAATTGATTCGCTACTGGCAACATAGTTCAGCAGGGAAAACTGGTTCGCTACTGGCAACACAGTTTGGTAAAGAAAACTGGTTCGTTGCTGACTCCACAATTCAGCAGCGAAACTGATTCACAGTTGACTCCACAAATTCAGCGGCAAAAACTAGTTCGCTGCTGACTCCACAATTCAGCAGCGGAACTAATTCGCCACTGACTCCACAAATTCAGCAGCAACTGACTTCGTAAATTCAGCAGCGAAAACTGATTCACTGGTGACATCACAATTTAGTAGCGAAACTGATTCACTGTTAACACCATAATTCAGTAACGAAAATTGATTCGCTACTGACACCATAATTTGGTAGCGAAACTGATTCGTTGGGAATAACGTACTTGGCAGAAATCACCAGCCCACATGGGCTACTGCTGACTTAGAAATTATTGATGAAACTGAGTCGCTATCGACTCATAAATCATCAACGCAGCCCTTGTCGCTGCCAATTTAGAAATTAGCAACGACGATGAAGTTGTTTCTGGTTTCACTCCCTTTTGGCCAAGCGTAAGGTTTACGCTAGTCTTCCCTCTACCAATGTTTCTTACCCTAGATGGGCATAGAACCTTACTAAATCACACTCCATTAATTACTCATCACCAAACAACACAAACATCAACACATGTTCATTTAGCAAGATTTTCCCCAATTCATCCCTTCCAACATCACTTTAAGTCCTCAATGGTATTATCTAAAACTCATCAATATAATTTATAGCAATTCATCGACATATAAACAAGTCCCATATTCATGCTATTTCACACCAACTTACAGAGGTTCATCATGTGAGATTTCGCTAATGTTCCTATTCTTGGTCGAAGCATATATGCCTCTTTCATCCAATCTTTCGTATGCATTTCATCAAGTTTAACATAATAGTATAGCCAACAACATATCATATTTATATGTATAACCATTTGCTTCCTAATTAAACAAGTTCATCCATTACATACATAAACTCAAGGCATCGATATAAAGTGAATTCAGTTTCGATTTCCACATGCTTCTAAGGTTCAAATAATAGTATAATTTTGTTCATAACACTTTCTAACACTTTTTCACATAATTTCATCATTCATATATGTAGAAATTCTATCATAAACATAAGCATAAGTTTTATTTTAGTTTCACATAATTAAGCAACTCTAACAAGGTCATCATTTTTGCATTTTATCCCTTTAATCCATGTTTTGTCCAGCCCTCACTATGGTTGGCCATCTCTCTAAGTTTTTTTTTTTTGCATTCAATCAAAATTGTTCATTTCTTTAGTTGTATGTTCTGGAATTAGGTCCTATACTCAGTCCCATTTTCGTCCCTCTTCCTAGTCAAATTTTCCTTAGTAGTTGCTGGAAAATTCTAGGTTATTTAGTTGGGGTTTTCCTCTTCCTTGATGGTCTCAAAATCACAAGAATGGTGGAGAAGAGTGTTGGTTCATACCTCACGGTTCTTAACAGCTCTATGAAGAGGTTTGATGGTCTATTCTTCTCTTTCAGTCTAGTTTCTTTGTTTTCTCACCTGTTGTCTAGTCAACCCTCTAGGCTCTTCATTCTCCATTATTTTTTGGTTTTTTTCTACTTCACTTAGCTCACTTCTCACTCAACTCTCAAGGAAGATTGCATGCAGGCTGGTTGTGTTAAGTTTTTCTTCTTAAAAAGAAGGGGTTGTGATGTAATCGATTTTAAAAAGAGGTTTAGGCTTTTTCCTCCTCCAAGTTTTGTCACTTCTCTTCCCCTCTAATCTCTTCTCACTCTAGTCTCAAGAAAGGTGGGCATGCAGGTGTTCAATTTAGTTTTCTCTTATAAAGGAGAGAGGGGCGGTTCCAGCAGCCTGCAGCTGAACCTTGGGGAGAGGAAGAGTCACCTTCTCTCTCTCTCCCTTACATTTATACCCTTTATTGAATGAGGTGGGGTGTTTGGGTGCTGGACAAGGCCGTTCTTATCCTTTTTTAGGTTATTCTTAGGCTAGTTTCTGTTCCAATTCTCCCATAAGATAAGCAGGTCCAACACTAATTTTTGTAGAGTTTTACAGTATCACTGCCAATTTAGAAATCAGCAGCAAAAAATGTGTCACTATTGATTCAGAAACCAATAGTCAAATTGTGTCGTTGCCGATTAAGAAATCGACAACTAAAAATTGTATCGTTCCTGAATGAAAAATTGACAGCGATGGTGAACTCATTTGTGGTTTTACTTTTTTATTATTGGGTGTTTACAGTTAGCCCTTAAATTTTTATTAGTCTCTATCTCAATTAAGTTGCTTCAACTTCATAAAATTATATATTCTTTGAGAGTTTCTTCATAATAATATGGGTCTATTAAGAAATAGTACATTTTTCCTCCCATAAATGTTTCTACAACAATATTAAATCTTATAATGCTTCATTACTAATCAACAACTCTAGTATAGAAACTTTATGGATTTGAGAAAAATTAGGCATTGTTGAATTTATTTCAAGCTCTTTTATGTATCTTGACTTAATGATATTTTAAATCTTTAGGATATAATTTTGTTTAAAAGTTATTGTAGATGCTCTATAATGTTCTAGTCATTAAAGATGTCACTCTTTATTTTAAGAGCTTTAAACCTCCTTAGCAGTCCTTAGTAGATTTTTCTTCTACTACTCATCTTTAGAATTTGCTTATAGGATGGACATCTCCCATCTAGCTGTAAAAGATAGAAGATCCATCAAGTCATTTAGAGTATTTGAAAAGATGTTTTAATTCAAAAAATTACTTATAACTAAGTAAGAGTAAACTCGACTAATAAAAGTAGATTATGTTTGACTTGGGAAAGGGGAATCCATAACAATTTTCTTAACACCCATAACTAAGCCTTGCTTGAACACAGTAGAAGGACCAACATCTTTATAATAAATAGTGATTTCTTGACTAATAAAGGGTGAAATAACAACTAGTATAAGTTCTTCTTATAAATTAGATTTCCTTCCAAGTCCATATCATGCTAAGATAATAATAATATAGAGTTTCATGTATCAAAGGGACTTTATCAATATAAGAAACACCTTCTATAATTTCTATTTTAGAAGTCACATTGATGTTAGCGTAGTGGACTTCTTTTTCATCATTCTTATTCATGCCAAAGTCACTAATTAAAAAGGATTGTCCTTCTAAGATTGCATCCATGTTGGGATGTGGGTAATTAGTAGGTAATAGACGCATCTTATAAGCTCTTCATGGATTGAAAGGAAAGCAATTATAACTTATAAAGATTTATTTAAAAATAATAAAAAGATCTAACTTTAACATATGGTAGAGTAAAAGAAGTAATGGTAAAGTAATAGAAGTACTGGTATGAATGGTAGCAAATGCAAGAGTTGGTACCTAAAAACAAGGAGGGAAAATGATAAGTATAGGTATTAAAGAAGTAACATAAGAATAAGAATTTAATTTAAACAAGACACTTAACCTTGATCTTTTTATCAATTAGAAAGTAGGAGCATCACTTGTATAAGAAGAAGAGCCTAAACTAATGATCCATATCTATGGAGAAATTCTTCACTTTACAGTGTCTCAAGTCATGTTCTACCACCGTTATTACATCCTCCATTTCTTTTAAATTCTAAAAACTCTCTCTATCTAGACCATCTTTATTCATGGTATAATACATTAAGAAAGAAATACATTGTACAAATCCCAATTATATAGATATTAAATAGAGGTTTTGGGGCTCACAAGAACAATAATTGTTTCTTTAAACTAGATTTATTATTAACCTAAAATGTAGATCCTTATAGTTTAGAATACTTCTCTAAACTATAATGTTATCTTCCCCTTCAACATCAATCTTTTGATGTTAAGGGATCAATAACCACCTAGTTCTTGTTCTCAATAATGTTATGTGATCCATGATAAATCACTCCTACTTATCATGGCTAGAAAAGTCTCTATATACCTTATAAAAAAAGTCATAGAAAATGGTCCTCATCAAACTTTCCCCTATATAAATTAATTATGGGTCTAATGTTTATTGAATATTACTAAACTCTTGAAAATAGGTAGTTGTTATACCTCAACGCACCATAAGATTCTATAAATATTACCCTTCACCATAAAAGGGTAATCCTCACTTTTTGCTTGCATTCTCCTTATAGCCTATATATGTGGCTTGGTATAAAAATTTCTAAAACAAATATTATATCCTCAACTAAAGGTATTGCCATATTTAAATAAGTCTTGGTTGGCTTCTTAAACCTAAAACATATTAGATATCTATATAACTAGTACAATAAAAGGCTATATATTCTCTTTATAAGGGAAAATTTGTTTCTTTCTTTTTTCTCCTAAACAGTACATTATATTTAGAAGTATCCATTAGAAGGTCTTTAAATTGACTTGTAACTACTTATATAGAGGCACAAATCTCCCCACATGTTAGGTATATACCTCTTATTAATATCAAATCAAATAAAAAGATGGTTTGCATCTCATACTGGAATAAGAATAAATTAGTGGACTTTGACCATAAGTGAGCAAGGGTAAGAAATTCTTTATTCAGCTTGGTGAAAATCCTGGATAATTAGATTGCTTAGAAAACCTATAATATTTTTATTCTTTGCCAAAGTGTTATTGTATTCTATCCATCCATTTGACATAATCTAGAATGAAAATGTTATAACAAGTCAAATAGATTTTTTTCCTCATATGTTAAGATTCACATGGTCATCATTGAGTGGAAGTCTCTCTCTTAACTTCTGTCGCACGTGGACACACAATGTCGAGGGGGGTCATTAGAGTCGCTGCCTCCTAGTTATTTGGTTTAGGGTTGTTAGGAAACCCCAGTATATTGGTTTTATTAGAGATTTTGAGGGTAAGAGACTGGTTGTGGTTAGAGAAGGTATTAACACCCCTAACGCACCCTGCTTAAGATCAGCTCTTTTATGTGGTTTGATATGGTTTAAAGGTTTCGATGATTTTTTGATTAATGGTCTATTTGTGGCTTAGGATTGAGATTTATTTGCGTGAATAAATTTGGTGTTAAGAATTTATCACGGGCTCGTGTACCCAAATAAATTCTTATGAAATTTTTTTTTTGTAATTTGTATATTACGGTGAAAAATACTTACAATTAAAATTGGTGTATATTTAGAATAATTCTGAGAATTTTCATTCAACCACTGATATTTCAAATATCACCCTCACTTGTAGATCCAACGTTTTATACCAGAATATTAACCATTAATTCTTATGAATTAAAATTTGGTTATTGAAATATTGGTGAAATTCTTATGGATTTAGTAAACTAGTTATTAAATCCCAAAATACATGCAAATATTTATTTTTGAATTTTCGTATAAAAATACTAAACGATATGATTTTTTATATTTTTAAGAGACTTGGTCGTATGCAATTAAAACTTTCAATTCTTTTTGTCTTTTTAGTTTTATACATTCAAAAACATATAAGAAAATACAAACATACACACCCATCTTTTTTTACTAATGAACCCTTACACCTATACAAATTAAAAATATTTTACACAACATTGTAATTAACCACAAATCATAACAAAAAGACATAAAAAAATCATCTAAATCCCAAAATTGACCTTTCAAATGCTGAGGATAGCTTGGAGAGGTTTCTACACGATACTAAAAATAGAGAAACAGTAGCGGCACGTGGGTTCCACGTGCCACTGCTACTGGAGGTGTATGGGTTCACACACCACCGCTCATGGAAGGCCAATGCCTAGTGGATCTAGAGTAGCGTTACCTCCTCGTTTTTACTATACTAGCGGTGAAGTTCACCATCACTTATAAAGATAGAAAAATCCATAAGCAAAGTTTTGGTTCTCTAGGCTTTTTCTTTTTCTTTCAGATCTGTTTCTTTCTCCGTCATTACTGGTTTTTTCATCTACTATTCTTTTCTATTGTAGACCGCTACGGGTCTGTTGTAGAGGTTGTCTAGTGTTGTGTTATTTGTTGTGGGTTGCAGGAGGATATATCATTATTATTGTTGCTATGAATGGAGAAGGATAGTTTGGTGATCAACTATGATTGTTGTGTCATCTAGTGTTATTGATCTTACTTGGTTATGGCCAACTAAACGAGTTGAGGCAGCATCGGTTGAGATGTGGAGGAGCTTTCATGTACGGTTCTCGGTAGTAGTTGAAAAAAAAAGACAGAGGAAAACATCATGAATGAAGGATCATAGAAAATGGGTGTCATTTTGGGGGAACCAGAGGAGAGGTTGAGGCTTATGACAGGGTATGACAGTTGGGTTTGTTACTGCTGCTTTGTTGAAGCTAAGTTGGTGGTAACTGAGAGGGGAATTTGATGTTAAGGTTGCTGTTGGTAGTGCTGACAACTTATAAGGAAAGGCTTCTGCTGGGGAAGCTATGGTTTTGGTGGTTTTTGGGAAAGGTTAGAGAGGTTTGTTCCAATGATGATTGGGTCTTCTTGCGATGGTAATTTGCTGGGTTTGTTGGTTTTGAGAAAGAGATAGGTGTTGGCGAGGGACAATGGGTGGTAAGTGGTAAGCTGGCAAGTAGTGAAGGAGGGTGTAGTCTCTTTTTTTTTTTTGGTTTCTTGGTGGCTGAGCATTGAGGAAGATGATTGGGGGGGGGTTTGATTGACTGGTATGATTGGTTCCTTAGTGGTGACAACAGCTAGTCTAGATTAATTGGGTCTAGGGTTTTTTGTAATGTGTTTTTTTTATAAGAAATTGTGTGAGCTGCGAGAGTGTGGAATATGTGAATAATTTTTTGGTTTTTTTTTATTTTCTGGTCTCACCATAATTTCTCCAAATTTTTGCCCCCTTCTCTTTGTTTGTGTAACCACCTATTTATAAGTGAAAAGTTTCTTTGGCTTGAAGGCAAAACAAATCAAGATCAACCATTGGATTTCAAGAATAAATCACAACTATTCATTTGCTAATTTCAAGAATTGATTATAGACCATTTGATTTTAAAAAGATGGATTGCTTGGTGAAAGGGTTTTCAATTTTTAAATTGGTCCCCTCCCTTCCATAATTACAATTAGATCACTAAAAAAATTAAATGATTTTTTTAAAAATTTTAAATTCTTTGAAAAAGACGCCGCAATCGACACAAATATGTTAAAAATATATTTTTAGGTTTTTTTTGTTGTTTTTTGGTTTTTTAAAAAATTTATTAAAAATTAAGTCAAAAATTAGGTAGCAACAACTTCCAAGGGATATACTATCTCCTTCTTGTGGGATTTCTTCTTTGTATGGATAAAGATATTCTTTAGTCATATTTATTAGTGCATTAATGATAATAGACCAATTTGCTTGGGGGATACAATCAATATAGTTTTGAAAATGAGTGGCAAGGGAATGTTTTTGATGAGCAGAGCTTGAAGATGTTGTTTTCAATGTTTAAAGAGTAATGGAAGTTTAAGGTTCTTGATTCTTTTCTTTGTTTAGGAAATACTAAGTGTTTGTTGAGAAGAATTGAGGATTTGATAAGAAAAAAGAGAGAGCTGTGTATTAATTAAAGAATTGGTGAATTCATTATAACTTAAACGTTATAGTTCTTATAATCCTAAACGTTGCACCTAAAGCCAGAAAATATTTCATTTTAAAATTGTTTAATTAGTGGACATGTTAGAAAGTGAAATATGGTTGATATTTTGGAAGAATAATGCTTAATATTTATATCATTGACGGTCAATTTGTTAATTGATTTAAACATAAAAGATAAGTCAATATTCCTGTATTTATCTTAAATAAAGGAATTTAAGGAACATTATTTGTATAAAAAATAATTCATCTATCAATTGTATGTTAAGAGTAATAATTGTTCACTAATAATTTTGAAGCAAACCCTCTTTTATTCTAAACCTATTAGGGTTAAGTTTAGAATTCCACATTTTGTTTGGCTAACGAGGCCACTATTTGTTTCTATTCAGGATTAAATTCCTAATTATAGTTTCTTATCATTGAAAAGAAAAAGTGAAGAATAAATAATATATTTATTAAGAAATCAATGATTGATTAAAAGATTGATGATGATCGATTATCAAGACTTTTTCACCTGATAAAAAAAATAATATATCACGTCATAAAGAATAAATTTTAAGGAGATTAAAGCATGCTAAAGTGATATCATTAGAGAGGGAACACCCCTCTTGCATGAGAGGATATTTGAGACAACAATACACTTTTTTCTTGTAAGAAACATCAATAGTTAGATCTCTTATGTAATAGTTAAGAGATCGCTAAATTGATAATTACCCAATGTTCATAGTTATTAAACTAGGTTTTTTTTTCTCTCTTCACAACAAGTAGTGTTTGTTAGTGAGTAGTAGCATTGTTCATAGTGATGGATTCGAAAAGTGCCAAGATCTTAATTGAGCTAATAGGTTTTATACCTTATATTTTGATAGAGTTTATAGTTTATTATATAGGAAAAAAAAATAATAATTTATGTATTCAATTTTATAATATGTCAAATTAAATGAAAACCAGGTAGCATAGGAACCATTCAATGTTGCTCTCATTTCACCAAACATTAACTTTTAGAAAACCACTAATTTTTCAGCACTTTGAACTCCATTGTTTCTTTGAATGTTCTTCATCTTTTATAAGTCATGCAACCCATTTGTGTAAGCTTTTATTGTTTGGATCAATAAGAATCTATAATATTCTTTATGCATTTTTTTAACATGTTTTACTTTAAAGTACCAGTTCAAAAATATCTTAACAATTAAAAGATTGTGAAACTAAATAAGTAGGTAAACTCTATAGATTATGAATTAATTTTGATATGATGGACGCTCATGAATGCAGGGTAGATATTTATATGTCAAAAAAATCATGTAGCCTACACAAATATAAGGTCAATATAACTTGTATTACCTTAAAATAAAAGTTTCAAATTAAGCATAAGAACGTGGACCAAATAGGGAGCTACTTCACTATGAGAAAATTTTTTAAATGTAAATAAATTTCTTGCCCACATGAATTTTTTTTGCATTGTCATTAAACTTGGTTCAATAGGCCAACATTGAAAGCTCTCGTCCTAATTTTCTACATAGCCTATGTTTTAAAGTGAACCATGCGGAGGTTGTTTTGACATGACCCACTTAACTCAACAGATTAAAAGATAGCTTGGACAATTGATAAAAATATGGTTTGACCTTAAAAGAATTTCAAGATAACATATATTTTTTAAAACATTTGTTGAGACCATGATATATTGGATCAACTTCACTTTATAGCTTATCCAATTAAACTCGCAATCCAAGTCATGGATTTCATAAAGTTTAATAACTTTATTTTTTAAAACTATTTTTTACTTAATTATATAATAAAAAATTAGACTTTCATAAAATTGAGTACCAACCTCATGCGGAGACATTTTTTTGAGAAAAAAAACCCTATAGAAAGCAAATGAAAACAAATTATGAAGGCAAATTCCCAATCAAACCAAGTTACCCACCAAACATATGATCCTGTTATAAACTCAACTAGGTTTAATAACTTTTTTTAAGCTAATTTTTTATTTAATTATACAAGAACAAAACTAAACATTCATAAAATTAAGCATGAATCACATATCGAGATATTTGCTTGGGATTAGATAACATCATAAAAAAAAACCAAAAGAAATTATGAAGACCAATTAAAATTACAAAACATTAAAGGATAAAACTTGGAAAAAAAATCCAAGAAAAAAATAAAATCAATCAAAGTTATAAAAAGGGAGGTGGTCAATTGTTCATATGAACAATGAAACACTATTAACAAGTACCTGTTCTTTTGATTTTTGCACTACACTAAGGGTCAGATTATTTTTTTTAACATAAAAAAACTAAGTGTTGTGAACATATTTTCTAGTAGAAAAAAATTTAAACCATGTGGGATTGACCCGATGTGACTTGGTCAATTTAAAGGGTCCTAAGATAACTCAGACTACCTTTAAAAAATATAGTTTGACAAAAACAATTTTCAAGATGATATATATATATATATATATATATATATATATATATATATATATATATATATAAACTTTTTAGATTGACCCAGTTAACCCGAGTTAACCTATGAAATCCGCGATCCAAATCATGGAACCAAGATAATCCTATAAAAAAACAAATCAAAATAAATTATGAAACTCAATTCCTAATCAACCCAATGCTGAAGGATGAAATTAAAAAAAAATCTATTTTAAAAAAGACAAAAAAAAACAAATAACTCGAGTCAACTTAGGTTAACCTATCAAACCCACAACCTAATTCATGTGACTGTGATTATGAAACAAATCAAAATAAATTATGAAACTCCATTTCCAACATACCTAATGTTGAATGATGAAATTGAAAAAAAATCAAATAAATAAAAGACACAAAAAATACCCGAGTCAAAATGGGTTAACCCACTAAACCCGTAATCCAAGTAATGAGACCAAAATAACTTTATAGAAAAACAAATAATTTTTTTTATATAAGGTTAAATTGAAAATCAATCACATATAGAAAGATAAAACTTAAAAATAAAATCAACTAAAAAAACCTAAATTAATTTACCTAACTAATAACTTGAATAATGAGACTGGTATAAGCAAATAAATTGAATGATAAATTAAAAAAAAAAAACCTAAACCTTGAAATAACAAAAAGAGAGAAGAAAAGACATTGTTCATTGTTTTTTTTTTTTATATATATGTATAAAGATACGCGCAACATGAGCTTGTCAATTAATAATTTAATGAGTTGTATTTAAACTAATATTATTATCATTAATTACAGGAGTTACCAGTATCATAACCATAAAGTATAAATAATTATACAACAAATATATATTAATTAGTTAAACGACCCGCGCGATGCCGCGGGTTAATTTTTTTTGCATAAAAAATATATAAAAAAGCTAAGATCTAAAAATATTAGGTATTTTTGTAAAGCTATAACCAAGAGTCTTAGGTCTGGTTGCAATATCTGACCTAAAAGTAATATTTATAATATTAATAATAACATTAACTTGCATGACTTAAGTTTAAGTAGGTCTGACTGTAATAACAGCCACAATAACCTTGGATATGGGTCTGGTTGTAAGGTCGTGTCATAAAAATATGATAATTACATAGATTAATTAAAAAAATAAAAAAACCAAAATAAAGAAAAAAACTAACGAAGAAAAAGAAAAAAATCCAAATTAACTGGGTCAATCCTTCAAAGCAAGTTAACTCGTCAAACCTTGGATTTTTGTCATGAAAGTTTGATAACTAAATAGAAAAAAAATTGATGGGTTACCCAGAATTAATTGGGCTAACCCATCAAATCAGGTTAAGCCGTCAAACCCAGGATCCGTGTTATGAAAGTTTGATAATTAAATAGAAAAAAATTAAACATTAACAAACTAAATTAAATGAAAAAAATTAATTAAAAAGAAAAAAAACAAAAAAAAACAAAAGGTATTAGCCTTTTCACTGTGGACTGCATAGTGCAATCCACAGTCAAAGGCATAAAAATGGCAAAAAAAAAAAAAAAACTAAAGGCATCAGCCAATAATTAAATAGAAAAAAATTAAAATTAATGAACTAAATTAAATAAAAAAATATTAATTAAAAAAATAAAAGAAAAAAAAATTATAAGAAGAAAAAAACAAATGAAGAAAAAGAAAAAGAAAATTAAATTAATTGGCTTAACCCGTCAAACCTAAGATCCATGTCATGAAAGTCTAATAACTAAATAGAAAAAAATTAATATCAATAAACTAAATAAAAAAATTAATTAAAAAAAAGAAGGCGTTAGCCTTGTCACCGTAGACTGCACTGTGCAATCCACAATAAAATGCATAAAATGAAAAAAAAATTATGATGAAATAGAAGCCTCTAATATCAAAACCATTGTTAATTTAAGCCCACACCAGTCGTTCCCTACAATTTACGTCATGAAAGTTTGATAACTAAATAGAAAAAAATTTGATGGGTTTACCCAGAATTAATTGAGTTAACCCGTCAAATGAAATTAACCCGTCAACCCTGAGACACGTGTTATGAAAGTCTGATAATTAAATAGAAAAAAATTTAACATTAACAAATTAAACTAAACAAAAAAAATTAATTAAAAAGAAAAACAATTTCAAGTTAATTCGTCAAATCACATTAACCCGTTAAACCCGGGATCCGTGTTATGAAAGTCTCATAACTAAATCAAACAAAAAAAATTATTAAAAGAAAAAAATAAAAAAATTAAAAAAAACAGTTTAACTTTTCATTTACTTTTTAGTATATGATATAATAATTATAATTATAATTATAATATAATAATATAATATATTAATAATAGGGAAAGTGAGAGGCTTAGTATATGTTATAATATAATATAATATAATAATTATAATAATATATTAATAATGGATAAAGTGAAAGGCGTGGGGAAAGATCTCCACGCCTTATTATAATTATAATAATATAATATATTAATAATAAAAAAGTGAAAGGTCTCCATGTCTTTTAGAGTATTTTATAATATTCTAAATATTAATTCATATTAATTAATGTTTTGCAACATTTTTTGCATTTAATGAGAAGTTAAGAACTTAATTTTGTATAGAAAATTGACCTAAAACAACTTTGATCGTTAAAAAAAGTTTAGTTAGATAATTGAATACCCTCATTATTATATAAAAAGATATGCTATAAAACCAGTTTGACATATAATTAGAATTAGAATTAAAATTAGTGGAAACGCTTTAAGAAAAATAAGGTATTAGACACCAAAGTGAAGTTTTTTTTTTTTTTTTTTATAGAAAATAATTATAATAATTATTATAATAAAAGGATTGATTTGTTTATTCCAAACTATATAATACGGGAATAAAAAACAGGAGTGGGGAAGAAATAGCAGGTGTCATAAGTTCGGCTTGGGAGCGGGAGCAAAGGCGTCAAGAAGACCTCCATTATCTCACGCTCCGAGAAGTGAAGAGAGGAAGCAGAAATCAAAACAATCAATGGATAG
>Ga0325400_1000665_pt1 | contig 26232 bp, 23 predicted proteins | sample PopdelMetagenome_2_FD_205662 | JGI IMG/M metagenome (GOLD analysis project Ga0325400, IMG submission 205662) | Populus deltoides microbial communities from Bellville, Georgia, United States - Xylem-PdKOR-R1 | ecosystem: Host-associated > Plants > Phyllosphere > Stem > Wood/Secondary xylem...
CCGAGCGAGAGTTGCGTGGGCGTCGACCTCGTCCCCAACGTCGCCAAGCGGCGCAAGGTGGACGCAATCCTCAACAACAGCTTCGGCTTTGGCGGCACCAACGCCAGCCTGGTGCTTCAGCGGTTGTGACCGCCGCCGGCCCGGCGCTAGGCTAAGGCGATGGCCCGATCTCCTTCCTCGCGCCGCCGTTCGGGCGGGATCGGCTGCCTCGCGCTGGTGGCGCTGGTGGTGGCGGGGCTGTTCTGGCTCTACCTTCATCGCAACTGGACGGGGCCGGGACCCGCGACGCATCCGACCACGGTGGTCGTGCCGCAGGGCGCGACGCTTGCCGCGGCCGCGCGCGAGCTGGAGAAGGTGGGGGCGGTGCGCTCCACCACCGGCTTCCTGCGCTTCGCGCGCCGCTTCGGTTCGCCCGAGCCGATCCGCGCGGGCGAGTATGAGGTGGCGCCGCACATGAGCGCGCGCGACATCCTCGCCATGCTGCAATCGGGCAGCATCGTGCAGCGGCTCATCACCATCCCCGAAGGCATGCCGTCGATCGAGGTTTTCGAGCGGATCGCGCGCGAGAAGCTGCTGACGGGCAAGCTGCCGATACCGGCGGAAGGCTCCGTGCTGCCCGGCACCTACGCCTTCCAACGCGGCGAGCCGCGCGCGGCGGTGCTGAAGCGGATGCAGGCGGCGATGACGCGCACGCTCGACCAGCTGTGGATGCGGCGCAAGGCGACCACCGTCGTCGACAGCAAGGAGGCGGCCGTGACGCTCGCCTCCATCGTCGAGAAGGAGACGGGGGTCGCGGCCGAGCGGCCGATGGTGGCGGGCGTCTATTCCAACCGGCTGCGCCAGGGCATGCGCCTGCAGGCCGACCCGACGATCATCTATCCCTTGACCAAGGGCAAGCCGCTCGGCCGGCGCATCAAGCTGTCCGAGGTGCGCGCGGTCAACGACTACAACACCTACGCCATGGCGGGCCTGCCCAAGGGGCCGATCACCAATCCCGGCAAGGACGCGATCGCCGCGGTGCTGGCGCCCGCGCAGACCGACGCGCTCTATTTCGTCGCCGATGGCAAGGGCGGGCACGTGTTCGCGGCCAGCCTGGGCGACCACAACGCCAATGTGCAGCGTTACTACCGCCTGCGGAAGTCGCAGGGCGCGCGCTGATCCGCTTCGGAGTTAACCGCCCCCTTGGGGAGCGCGAGGGCTACAGTCGCAATCCCTCCGTCTCCGGCAGGCCCGCCATCAGGTTGAGGCTCTGCACCGCCGCGCCCGACGCGCCCTTGCCGAGATTGTCGAGCATCGCCACCAGCCGCACCTGGCTGCCGTCGGCACTGCCGAGCACCAGCAGGTCTAGCCGATCGGTGCCGGCCAGCCGTTCCACCGCCACCGTCGCGCTGTCGAGCTCGGCGAGTACGCGGATGACGGGTGAGCGGTCATAGGCGCGGGCGAGTGCGTCCCGTAGCGCGGCGGCGGATGGCCGGCCTGGAAGGTGCGCCACCTGCAGCGGCACCTCCACCACCATGCCGCAGTAGAGGTTGACCACCGCCGGCGCGAAGAGGGGTGTGACGGCGAGGCCGGCGCGCTCGCGCATTTCCGGCAGATGCTTGTGGTTGAGGCCGAGCGCGTATGTCGCCCATGCGGAAGCGTCGCCGCTTTCGTAGCGGGCGATCATTGCCTTGCCGCCGCCCGAATAGCCCGACACGGCATTGCAGGTGAGGGCCAGGTCGGCGGGGATCAGGCCCGCGCGGACCAATGGCGCCACCATCGCCAGAAAGCCGGTCGGATAACAGCCGGGATTGCTGACGCGCGTGGCACCGGTCACGGCGTCGCGCCCGACCAATTCGGGAAAGCCGTAGGTCCAGTCCGGCGCGACGCGGAAGGCGGTCGACGCGTCGATCACGCGCGTGCGATCGTTACGGATCAGCGCGACGGCGGCGCGCGCCGCGTCGTCGGGCAGGCACAGGATGGCGAAGTCCGCGTCGTTGAGCGCTTCGGCCCGCGCCGCATCGTCCTTGCGCCGTTCGTCCGGCAGCGTCGCCAGCGACAGGTCGCGGCGACCGGCGAGACGCTCGGCGATCTGGAGGCCGGTGGTGCCCGCGGCACCGTCGATGAAGAGCGTGGCGGTCATGCCGGGATTCTGCGCCGTGCGATCGGTTGGCCCATGCGCGCCATCGCGTCGGCCAGCGGCTCGGCCAATGTCGTCATCCAGAAGGCGTTGGCATGCAGCAGGCGCTCTGCGTTCAGCAGGATGCCGACATGGCCGGGAAAGAACAGCAGATCGCCGCGCATCGGCGCCTCGCCGTCCGTGAGCGGGCGGCCGAGGGCGTCGCGCTGCTGGTCGCTGTCGCGGGGGCAAGGGATGCCGGCCGCGCCGAGCGCGACCTGGACGAGGCCCGAACAGTCGATGCCGCCGGCACCACGTCCCGCCCAAAGGTAGGGCGATCCGACAAGCCGCTCGGCTGCGGCGACCCAGTCCGCCTCCGGCCGATCGATCGGCGCGAGATGGCGGAGGTGAATGAAGCCGTCCTCCACACGCACGAACTCGCCGTGGACGGTGCCGCCCAGGCGCGCGCCGAAGGGAAAGCTGGCGACGACGGGCGCCTTGATGCCGGCGGCGGCGAAGCACAGTGCCAGTGGCGCGGCGACGCGCCAGTCGGCCGGCGCCTCCGGCCCGATCGCATCGGCGGGCAGGTAGCCGACATATCCGTCATGTCCGCACCGCCCCCACGCCCAGCCGCCGCTCTGGTCCAGCAGGTGAAAGCGCTCGCCATGCACGAGCTGGCTGACGGCCGGCGCATCGCCATGCGGTGCATCACGCAACATCGCCGCGATCGCCACGCAGCGGCCAGGCTCGGCGCGGGCGTAATGTGGGGCGAAACGGCAACCGGCGAGCGCGATATCAGCTAGGTCGCTGCGATAGGCGTGGACGCGCCGGTCGAGCGCCGCCGACGGGCCGGCGAGCGCGAAGCTTTCAGGCGGCGGCCGCGTGCCGCAGCTGGCGGCCGAGGCGGGCGGGGGCGTCATTATCAATCAGTCCCCCGAAGCCCTCAAGGAAGTCCGCACCAAGCTTGGTTGGCGCGATGAAGATGTTGCGGCGATCCGCCTCGTCGCGCTCGCGCCGCAGATAGCCGAGCGCCCCCAAGGTGTTCAAGGCGCGCGTCACGACCGGCTTGGAGACGCCGAGCGCATGCGCCAATCCCCGTACGGTATGCGGCCCGGTGGTCAAATAGACGAGCAGCAGCAGCGCCATCTGCCGGTTGGTGAGGTCCGGGCGACCGGAGCGGACATAGCCGACCAGCGTCTGCATCCATCCCGACAGCGTGGTATCGTGCATCATCGTGATCAGTGCCTTGCCCGGAAGTTTACCCCTTTTCCTTTGCTTGCAAGAACACGTGTCCCGCCCGATCGTTTCATTGCCGTTCAGCTTGTGGTTAACCTTGGGCAAAGCGGCGCTGAAGCACTTCCCATGCGGCCAGCAGGCCGAGTGCATCGCCGCCCTTGGGTCGGCCCGGCTTGGCCGACGGCTGCCACGCGAACGTGTCGAGATGCGCCCACGGCACACCATCGCCGACGAACTTCTGAAGGAACAGGGCGGCCGTGACCGAACCGGCGAAGCCGCCGGCGCCTGCATTGTTGATGTCCGCGACATCCGACTTCAGCATGTCGAGATAGGGCCCCCAGAGCGGCAGCCGCCACAGCGGGTCGGCGACCGCGGTGCCCGCGTCGGCTAGTTCGGCGGCAAGCGCGTCGTCGTTGGCGAACAGGGCGGGCAGGTCCGGCCCTAGCGCCACGCGCGCGGCGCCGGTCAGCGTGGCGAAGTCAATCAGCAACGCGGGCGGGGTCTCGCAGGCCCGCGCCAGCGCGTCGGCCAGGATCAGGCGGCCCTCCGCGTCGGTATTGCCGATCTCGACATGCAGGCCCTTGCGGCTGCGCAGCACGTCCCCAGGGCGGAAGGCGTCGGCGGAGATCGCATTCTCCACCGCGGGCACAAGAAGGTGAAGGCGCACGGGCAGGTTCGCGCCCATGACGAGGACGGCCAGGGCCAGCGCATGCGCGGCGCCGCCCATGTCCTTCTTCATCAGCAGCATGCCCGCCGACGGCTTGATGTCGAGCCCACCCGAATCGAAGCACACGCCCTTGCCGACGATCGCGACGCGCGGGTGCGCGGGGTCGCCCCATTCCCACTCGATCAGCCGGGGCGCGCGGTGCGGCGCGGCGGCGCGCCCGACGGCGTGGATCATCGGATAGCCGTCGGCGAGCGCCGCCCCGTCCGTCGCGACGGGCTCGACGCCATGGCGGCGGGCGAGCGCCGCGGCGGCCTCGGCCAGTTCGGCCGGGCCGAGGTCGCCCGCAGGCGTATCGACCAGGTCGCGCACCAGCGCCACCGCTTCCGCCTGCGCCACCGCCGCGTCGATGCGGCCGGGCTGGCGTGTCAGCAGTACGCGCGGGCGCGCCGGCTCGGCTGTTTGACGGTAGCGGTCGAAGCGGTGTTGCGCGAGCAGCCAGCCCAGCGCGGCCGGGCCGGGCTCCGCGTCGACAAGGCGGTAGCTGCCGGCGGGCAGCTTGCCCGCGAGCGCGGCCAGCGACCAGGGGCCGAGCGCCTCGTCCACGCCCGCCGCCACCGTCCAGCCATCGCCGTCGGGCAGCAGGAGGTGCGTGTCGGGCTTGCCCTCGAAACGTGCGGCGGCGGCCAGCGCGCGCGAGGCGGTGGGCAGCGTGGCGAGCCAGGTGTCGAGCTCGCCCTTGCGCAGCAGGCGGATGGTGGTGGCGGGCTCGCCGCGGTCGGGGCGGAGCAGGGCGGCGAAGTCGGTCATGGCCTTCTTGTACCCCCGCGAAAGCGGGGGTCCAGTCCGCGCTCCCGCCTTAGGGGAGCGCAATGCGGGTCAGGCGCGCGGCACGCGATCCAGCCAAGGGCCGGCTGTCCCGTCCGAGGGCGCGCGCCAGTCGCCGCGCGGCGAGAGCGCGCCGCCGGCCGATACTTTGGGGCCGTTGGGCAGCGCGGAGCGCTTGAACTGGCTCCACTGGAAAAAGCGCCGGCAGAACAGGTCGAGCCAGTGGGTTATGTCCGGCAGGTCGTAGGCCCGCTTGGCCTCGTCGGGGAAGCCCGCGGGCCACTGCCCGGCCGCGGCATCGGCCCAGGCGTGCCAAGCGAGAAAGGCGACCTTGTCGGGGGCGAGGCCATGCCGCACGACATAATGGAGGAAGAAGTCGTTGAGCGCGTAGGGGCCGACCTTGGACTCGGTGCTCTGCATCGCGCCGACCGCATCCGCCGGGATCAGCTCGGGACTGATCTCCGTGCCGAGGATGGCGAGCAGCACATGGTCGGCGGCCGCGTCGAACTGGCCGGACGAGACGCACCAGCGGATGAGGTACTGGATCAGCGTCTTGGGCACGCCGACATTGACGCCATAATGGCTCATCTGGTCGCCGACGCCATAGGTGCACCAGCCGAGCGCCAGCTCGCTCAGGTCGCCTGTGCCGACCACGAAGCCCCGGTTGTTGTTGGCCAGGCGGAACAGATAATCGGTGCGCAGGCCCGCCTGCACGTTCTCGAACGCGATGTCGTACACCGCCTCGCCGCGGGCGAAGGGGTGGTCCATGTCGGCCAGCATCTGGCGCGCGGCGGGGCGGATGTCGATCTCGGCGCCAGTGACGCCGAGTGCCTGCATCAGCGTCCAAGCATTGCCCTTGGTGGCGTCGCTCGTCGCGAAACCGGGCATGGTGTAGCCGAGGATGGCGGAGCGCGGCCGGCCGAGTTTATCGCAGGCCTTGGCGGCGACGATCAGCGCGTGCGTCGAGTCGAGCCCGCCGGACACGCCGATCACGAGATGCTCGGCGCCCGTGGCCTGCATGCGCCGGGCGAGGCCCTCGACCTGGATGTTGAACGCCTCGTAGCAATCGTCGTCCAGCCGCGCGGGATCGTTGGGCACGAACGGGAAGCGGCGGATCGCGCGCTTCAGGCCGACGTCGGCGAAGTCGGGCCGGTGCTGGAAGGCGATCCGGCGGAAGCGCGTTTCGGGATGGTCCTGGTCGACGACGCAATCGTTGAAGGTGCCGACGCGCATCCGTTCCTGCCGGAGCCGGGCGAGGTCGATGTCGGCATAGATGATCTCCGGTTCGTGGCCGAAGCGGGTGGAGCGCGCCAGCTCCTCGCCCAGTTCGTGGATCATCGCCTGCCCGTCCCAGGCGAGGTCGGTGGTGCTCTCGCCGGGGCCGCTCGCCGAATAAGCATAGGCCGCAATCGCGCGCGCGGATTGCGAGGCGCCGAGCAGGTCGCGCTCGCGCGCCTTGCCGATGACGATGTTGGACGCCGACAGATTGGCGAGCACCAGCGCGCCCGCCAGCGCGCCCATCGTGGAGGGCGGCAGCGGCGCCCAATAATCCTCGCAGATCTCGACGTGGAAGATGAAGTCGGCAAGATCGTCCGCGGCGAACAGCAGGTCCGGCCCGAACGGCACCCGCTCGCCGCCGAGCATGATGTCCAAGCCCGCCAGGCCCGCGCCGCGCGCGAACCAGCGCTTTTCGTAATATTCGCGGTAATTGGGCAGGTAGCTCTTGGGGACGACGCCTAGGATGCGGCCGCGGTGGATCACCACGCCCGTATTGTAGAGCCGCCCGCCGCGGCGCAGCGGCGCCCCCACCAGCAAGGCCGGACGCCATTCGGCGCTGGCCGCGCGCAGGCCCTCAAGTTCAGCCTCCACCCGGTCGAGCAGCGCATCCTGCAACAGGAGGTCATCGATCGCATAGGAGGAAAGCGACAGTTCGGGGAAGACGACGAGGTCGGCGGCGGCTGCATGCGCCTGTTCGGCCAAGGCCCGGATCTGGCCCGCGTTGAAGCCAACGTCGCCCGCGCTGCCGAGCGGGGTCGCCGCGGCGATCCGCGCCATGCCCTGCGCATGGATGGAGAAGAACCGATCGCTCATGCCGCGGCCGCCAGCAGGCGCTCGCCGACAAGGCTGGCCGGGCCTGCGGAGCGTATCTCCACCTCGACCAGATCACCAGCCTGCCCGCCGTCGACCAGCACCGACTGCAGCCACGGCGACTTGCCGAGCTTCTGGCCAGGGCGCTTGCCGTCGCGTTCCAGCAGCACGGCCGTGTGCCGCCCGACCGTGGCGCGGTTGAACGCGAACTGCTGCTCGGCCAGCAGCGCCTGGAGGCGGGCAAGGCGGTCGTCCATCACGGCCGGCTCGACCTGGCCGGGGAGCGTCGCCGCGGGCGTACCGGGGCGGGAGCTGTACTTGAAGGAGAAGGCGGAGGCGTGGCCGACCGCCCGCACCGCCGCCAGCGTCGCCTGGAAGTCGTCCTCCGTCTCGCCGGGAAAGCCGACGATATAATCGCCGGAGATCGCGATGTCCGGCCGCGCCGCGCGCACGCGATCGATCAGGCGGAGGTAGGACGCGACGTCATGCGCGCGGTTCATCGCCTTCAGGATGCGGTCGCTGCCCGCCTGCACCGGCAGGTGGAGGTAGGGCATCAGCTTCTCGACCTCGCCATGCGCCGCGATCAGCCCGTCGGCCATGTCATTGGGGTGGCTGGTCGTGTAGCGGATGCGTCGGAGGCCGGGCAGGCGGTCGAGCGCGCGGATCAGCCCGTCCAGCCCCTGCGCGCGGCCGCCCTCATCCTCGCCGCCCCAGGCGTTGACGTTCTGGCCGAGCAGCGTGATCTCGCGCGCGCCCGCATCGACCAAGGCGCGCGCCTCGTCCATGACCGCGCGCCACGGCCGGCTGACCTCCGCGCCGCGCGTATAGGGCACCACGCAATAGGTGCAGAATTTATCGCAGCCTTCCTGCACCGTCAGGAATGCGCTCGGGCCGACGCCGCGCCGCCCGGGCAGGCTGCCGAACTTGGAGGCGAGCGGCATGTCCGTGTCGACCTGCGCGGTGCCGTTCGCCGCCGCGGCGATGAGCGCGGGCAGGCGGTGATAGGCTTGCGGGCCAACCACCACGTCCACCGCCTTGGCGCGGCGCGCCACCTCCGCGCCCTCCGCCTGCGCGACGCAACCCGCTACCGCGATCATCGGCTTGCCCGCGGCGCGCCGCTGCAACCGGCCAATGTCGGAATAGACCTTCTCCGCCGCCTTCTCGCGGATGTGGCAGGTGTTGAGGACCACGAGGTCGGCGGTGTCCGCATCCGCGGGCAAGAGACCTTCGACCTCCATCAGCTCGGCCATGCGTGTGCCGTCATAGGCGTTCATCTGACAGCCGAACGACTTGACGTGGAAGCTTCGGGGGGTGGCAGGCATGGCGCCCGCCGTACCGCAGCGGCCGGCAACAGGGAAGCGGCCCGGTGTCCCCGCCGGACCGCCCCTCGACCCTGAAAGAGCGGCATCCTCTCTGCGTCGTTCGGGAGGTCTGTCGCCTCCTCACCCCGGTGTCGGTGCCGCACCGGCCCGGTGGACGATGTCTACGCGTGTCGGCGGGGTCGCGGCAAGCGGCGGTTCATCTTTCGGCAAGGTTGCGCCTTTCGCGCAACGATTGTTGCGCGCGATAGCATTTGCCGGCGCGTGACGGCGTGGGCGGGGGGCGATAGGGCGGGCCGATGGCGCCGCCCGCACTCCGCCTCGATCTCGACAGCGATGCGCTCGTCGCCAACTGGCGCTGGCTGGCGGCGCGCGCCGGCACGGCATGCGGCGCTGCGATCAAGGCGGACGGCTACGGCCTGGGTGCGCGCGCGGTGGCCGAGCGGCTGGCCCGGGCAGGCGCGCGCGACTTCTTCGTGTCGACCTGGGCGGAGGTGGCGGCGCTCGGCCCGCTACCCGCAGGCGCAGGCGCAGGCGCAGGCCTGGCGGTGCTGCACGGGGTGCGGGCGGCGGACATGCCCGCGGCGCTGGCCGGCCCTGCCCGGCCCGTGCTGAACAGCCCCGACCAGGTCGCGCGCTGGCGTGCGGGGGGCGGGGGCGCCTGCGACGTGATGGTTGATACGGGCATGAACCGCCTGGGGCTGACGCCGGCCGAGGCCTGTTCGGGGCTGCTCGACGGGCTCGCCATCGACACGCTGCTGAGCCATCTCGCCTGTGCGGAGGATGCGGCCGAGGGCATGAACGCGTGCCAGCGCGACGCCTTCGTCGCCGTGCGTACGGCGGTCCCGGCGCGCCGCTACAGCCTGGCCAATTCGGGCGGCATCATGCTCGGGCGCGATTATGCCTTTGATCTCGTGCGGCCTGGCCTGGCGCTCTATGGCGGGCGACCTGCGCCAGGGATGGAGCCGATCCGGCCGGTGGCGCGTCTCGCGGCGGAGGTGGTGCAGGTACGCCGGGTCGCCGCGGGCGACCCCGTCGGATATGGCGCGACTTGGATCGCGCCCGCCGCTGCGAACATCGCGGTGCTCAACATCGGCTATGCCGACGGCTTCTTCCGCGCGCTCGGGCCGACAGGCGCCGCCTGGGCCGGCGACCGGCGCTGCCCGCTCGCCGGGCGCGTCTCCATGGACCTGGTCGCCGCGGATGTGACGGGCGCGGGCGTGACGGAGGGCGACTGGCTGCGGCTGGAGCATGATCTGCCCGCGGCGGCGCACGCCTCCGGCCTGTCGCAATATGAGTTGCTGACCGGCTTGGGCGGTCGCTATCAGCGGTGCTGGACATGAATGTGCTGCTAGCCCCGTTCGCCGCCGTCGGCCGCGCCGTGCTGACGCTGCTGGCCTGGTTGGGCAAGCTGACGGTGTTCGCCGCGCGAACGATCGGGCACGGGCTGACCCCGCCTTACTATCCGGCGCGCTTCTTCGGCCAGCTCGGCTATATCGGCTGGCTGTCGCTGCCGGTGGTGGGGCTGACCGCCGTGTTCACGGGCGCGGCGCTGGCGCAGCAGATCTACACGGCTGGCTCGCGCTTCTCCGCGCAGTCGACCGTGCCGGCCGTGGTGGTGATCGGCATCGTGCGAGAGCTGGGCCCCGTGCTGGTCGGGCTGATGGTGGCGGGCCGGGTCGCGTCTGCCATGGCGGCCGAGCTCGGCACCATGCGCGTGACCGAGCAGCTGGACGCGCTCACCACGCTCCGCACTGACAGCTACCGCTACCTCATCGCGCCGCGGCTGTTCGCGGCCTTGGTGGCGTTGCCGCTGCTGGTGCTGGTGGCGAACGTCATCGGCATCTTCGGCGGTTGGCTGCTCGCCGTGACCAAGCTCGGCTTCAATTCCGCCTCCTACCTGCAGGTGACGCGCCGCTTCATGAGCGCGGACGACGTGCAGATGGCGTTGGTCAAGGCCGCCGTGTTCGGCTTCGTGATCGCGCTAATGGGCTGCTTCTATGGCTACCGCACGCGCGGCGGCGCGGCGGGGGTGGGCGACGCCACGCGTAGCGCCGTCGTATCCGCCTTCATGCTGATCCTGGCGACCAACTTCCTCATCACCGCGACCGCGTTCGGCTGATGGTGGAGCCCAAGATCCGGCTCGCGGACGTGACCAAGGCGTTCGGGGCCAATGCGGTGCTGGACGGCGTCAACCTGGCGGTGGAGCCGGGCGAGAGCCTCGCCATCATCGGCCAGTCGGGCAGCGGCAAGTCGGTGACGCTCAAGTGCATCCTGGGCCTGATCCAGCCCGATCGAGGCTCGATCCAGGTTGATGGGCAGGAAGTGGTCGGCCTCACCGGTCGCGCGCAGGAGGTGGTGCGCGCGAAGTTCGGCATGCTGTTCCAGGGCAGCGCCTTGTTCGATTCCATGCCCGTCTGGCGCAACGTCACCTTTGCGCTCACCCAAGGGCGCAACAAGGATGCCGCCCGCATGCGCGCGGTGGCGGAGGAGAATCTCGAACGCGTCGGCCTCGACCGCCGCATCCTCGACCTGCGCCCGTCCGAGCTTTCGGGCGGCATGCAGAAGCGCGTGGCGCTAGCCCGCGCTATCGCGCCCAGGCCGGAGGTGATCTTCTTCGACGAGCCCACGACCGGCCTCGATCCGATCCGCGCCGACGTGATCAACAGCCTGATCGTCAGCCTGGTGGACGACCTGGGCGTCACCGCGCTCACCATCACCCACGACATGGCGTCCGCGCGCAAGATCGCGCACCGCGTGGCGATGCTCTACAAGGGGCGGATCATCTGGTCCGGCCCGCGTGATCGCCTGTACAGCAGCGGCAACCCGTATGTGGACCAGTTCGTGCAGGGGCTGGCCGAAGGGCCGATCCAGTGAGGCGCCGTGCGGTCCCGGCGCTGGTCCTGCTGCTCGCCGCACCTGCCGCCGCGCAGGACCGCGCCGTGCCATATTGGGCGTCGATCGCGGCGGGCGAGGCGATGCTGCGCGCCGGGCCCGACCGTTCCTATCCGGCCACCTGGGTCTATCGTCGGCGCGACCTGCCGGTGAAGGTGGTGCAGGTGCTAGGCCCCTGGCGGCGCATCACCGAGCAGGACGGCACCACCGGCTGGATGCTGGGCGCGCTCCTCGCCAAGCGGCGCACGGGCGTGGTGACGGGTGGGCTGCAGGCGATCCGCGACGAGCCCGATGGACGCACATTGTGGCAGGCGGAGCCGGGCGTGGTGGGCCGGCTCGACCGTTGCGACGGGCAATGGTGCCGGATCAGGATCGGCGAACGCGTGGGCTACATCGCCGAGAGCGGGTTGTGGGGAACGGGACCGGGCGAGGCGTTCCGGTAGCGGGCGCTACAGCGTGAGCCCGTGCAGCAGCCGCGGCAGCTGCCCCGACTGGCCCCGCGCTTCCGCCATGAAGCGGCGCTTGAGCGTGGGCGTGCGCTCCACGATGCCGAGCCCGAAGCGCCGCACCGCCCGCGGCAGCGGCCCCGGCAGGCCGAACAGGCGGGTGAGGCCGTCCGTCACCGCGGCCACCAGGAACGCGTCCAACGCGCGCCAGCGCTCGTAGCGCGCGAGCAACTGCGCATCGCCCAGGTCGAGTCCCAGCCGGCTGCCCTCCACCAGCACCTCTGCCAAGGCGGCCGCGTCGCGGAAACCGAGATTGAGGCCCTGTCCCGCGATTGGGTGGATGCCGTGGCCGGCGTCGCCTGCCAGCGCCAGCCGCTCGGCCGTTATGCGTGTGGTGTGGTGGAAGCCGAGCGGGTAGCTCGTGCGCGGACCGATCGAGCGGAGCGGCCCGAGCAGCCCACCCATGCGCTTTTCCGCTTCCGCGAGGAAGGCGCGATCGGGCAGCGCGAGGAGCGCCGGGCCATGCGCCGCCGCCACGGTCCACACGATCGCGGAGCGGGGCCCGTCCGCGTCGTCGGGCATGGGCAGGAGCGCGAAGGGGCCGCTCGGATAAAAGATTTCGTGCGCGACATGCCCGTGCGGGCGCGCATGGCCAAGCGTGCCGATGATCGCGTGGTGGCGGTAGGACCAGCGCGCGACGCGGATGCCCGCCGCCTCCCGCGTCGGCGAATGCCGGCCCTCCGCGCCGACCAGCAGCGCAGCCGCGAGTTCGCGCCCGTCCGTCAGCGTCACGCGCACGCCATGCGCGTCGCGCACCGTGGCGGCGGGCTTCGCCGGCATCAGCAGCGTGACATGCTCCGCTGCGGCCGCCGCGCCGTGCAGCGTCGCGCGCAGCAGGCGGTTGGGATACATGATGCCGAGCGGCCAGCCTTCCGCATCGGCATCGAACAGCAGCCCGCGCGGGGTCAGGCCGTCGCGCACGGCGATCGTCTCGATCGCGCAGCCGTGCGGGCGCAAGGTGGCGCCGATGCCGATCGCGTCGAGCATGGCGTGGCTGGCACTCGCCACGGCCGACGCGCGACCGTCATGGCTTGGCGCGGTCACCGTCGCCGGCTCGGCGGGATCGACCACGATGGTCGAGATCCCGCTCCGGTCGAGAGCTACGGCCAGCGTCAGGCCGACCAGCCCGCCGCCGAGGATGATGACGTCTGCGCGTTGCATGGCGCTCCCTAGCCCGGCCGGGCCGTCAGGGCGAGGCCGGCAGCGCCGGCCCGTGCGCGTGCGCTGCGGATACGGGGGCAGCGCCCTTGGTGAAGCGGAACAGCGCGCGGTCGGCATGGGAGAAGCCGTAGCGCCAGATCACCGCCCCGAAGGTGCCCAGGATCAGCGGCACGCCCAGCGCAAGCTCCATCCATTCCAGGCGGTGCGGCAGGCGGGTGACGCTCCAGCCGACCACCAGCGCCGTCAGCCCGGCCCACACGACCGGCCAGCGCCAGCCGTTGACGGGCGCACCGAGCAACCGTTTCAGCAGCCACGCTTTGGCGACGCTCGCCATGCCCAGCGCCACCATCAGTGCGAGCGCCGGGCCGGCGGCGGGGATCGGGTCGTCGCGCGGCGCGGGACGGGCATGCCATCCCCAATCGACCAGCAGCGGCAGCGCCGCGCGGATCAGGTAGACGAACAGGACGGACAAGGCCGCCTGCACCAGGATCATCGCCACCGAGATGGCGAGGTTGCGCTTGGGGGCGACGTAGATGAGCGCCGCCTCGCTCACCACCGCGGTCGCCGCGATCGCCTCGGCCGCGAGCAGCACGCCGAGCGCGCCCGTGCCGCCGACGAAGCCCGGACCGACGAGCCCCATCACCGCCTTGCCGGGTATCGCGAGTGCGAGGGCGATGCCGACCTGCGCGGCGATGATCCAAAAGCCGACTTGCCGCACCTGGCGCGCCACCGCCGCCTTGTTGTCGTCGGCCAGGTTCTGCGTGATCACCGGCCCGAGGATGGGGTCGAAGCTGGTCTTGAGCTTCTGCGGCAGGCTGGCGACCTGCTGCGCGACATAGTAGATGCCGACGATCGCCGGCGCGAAGAACAGGCCGAGCATGGCCACGTCCAGTCGGCGCGAGCCCCACTCGATCGCATCCGCGCCCGCCAGCGGCAGGTTGCGCTGTGCCAGGTGGGCGAGCCGGATCGGCTCGGGCTTCCAGCCGCGCGGCCAGCCATATTCGCGCATCAACGGCCAGAGCGAAGCGGCGAGCGCCGCCGCCGCCGACACCGCATAGGCCAGGATCAGCCCGTCTCGCTTGGAATACCAGGCGAGCGCGAAGGCGGCGATGCTGATCGCCCACGGCTCCACCAGCGAGCGTGCCTTGACCGTGGCGGCGATGTTGCCGCGATAGGCGAGCGCCGCCAGCGCGATGTCGGAACCAGCCCAAGCGAACACGGTCAGCGCCAGCATCCGGTCCCAGCCGTTGATCGCGCTGTTGGGGAACATCAGCCCCGGCGCCAGCATCAGCACGGCGGCTGCGACGATGCTGGCGGCAAGCCCGACCAGCAGCCCGTCCCACACGACGTGGACATGTGGCCGGTGCGTGTTGGCGAGCTTCTGCGCCAGCCCGCGCTTCAATCCCATCGTGGCGAGCTGGCCGGCGAATTCGACGATGATGGTCGCATAGGCGAACCGACCGAGCGCGTCCGCGCCATACCAGCGGCCCGCGATGAACAGAAACGGCAACCGTGCCGCGAGCCGGAGCAGGAAGCCGAACACGTTGGTCCGTCCGCCCTTGGCCAGCGTCTCGATGTCATGCGGGCCACAGGCCGCGACCCCGGCCGGGGCAGAGGAGAGAGAGGGCGTCGACACGGCGCTAGGACCGTTGCACCGATCGGCGCCATCGTCCGGCGAGGCGCCGCCAAGACGCTCCGTTCGGGCGCGCCGGCGGTATCGCGACGCGGTCCTGCATCGCCGCCAGCGCCTCTTCCAGCTCGCTGATGCGGCGGAGCTCGACCGCGCGGACATAATCGTCTGCGGGCAGCGCGAACGCCTCCATCAGCTCCGGACGCTCATTCGCGACATAATAGCGGTTGAGGCGATCGGTATGGACGAAGGTATAGCCTCCGGCGCGCACCGCCGGGTCCCATGCGGCGAACGTGGGGGCGTAGATGTTGTTCGGCTCGCTGGCTTCGATCACCAGGATCCACGGCCGGAAGCGATCGAAGTCCATGCCGGCGACGACCGCATGCTCGTGCCCTTCCACGTCGATCTTGAGGAAGTGGATAACCGGCGGCGCATGGCGCGCGCAAATCTCGGCCAAAGTCATGCAAGGGACGGAATAGCGCCGGCGTTCCATGCCGTCGGCATCGTGGCGGTCGGCGAAATCGCTCTCGATCGTGGAGAGCTGGTGCCCCACGATCTCATGGAAGACCACCTCGCCGTCATGGTCGGACACTGCGACCTGCAGGTTGATCTCGTCCGGGCGCTCCGCCGCGAAGCGCGCGAAGAACTCCGCCACCGGCTCGACGTTCAGCCCGCGCCAACCGTGATCGTAGAAGACCTTGCTCACCGAATCGAGCTCGGGGTCATAGGCGCCGACGTCGATGTAGAAGGCGTCGTGATGGCGCACCCGCCCTGATAGCGCGCGCCACAGCAGCACGTCCTCGCGTGCCTGCGCATAGCTGATCATTCGGTTCCGCCCCTTTCGATGTCTCGGTCCGCCACGCAGGCAGCGATCAATGCGCGTCGCCCCAGTTCGGGCCGGCGCCGACCTCCACGCCGAGCGGCACGCTGAGTTGGACGTGCGGCTCGGCCGCCCCCTCCATCACGCTGCGTATCAGCGAGGTAGCCGCCTCGACTTCGCTCACCGGCACCTCGAACACCAGCTCGTCGTGGACCTGGAGCAGCATGCGCGTGCCCGCGAGCCCCGCATCCGCCAGCGCCGCCGGCATGCGCACCATGGCCCGCTTGATAATGTCCGCGCAGGTGCCCTGGATGGGGGCGTTGATCGCCTGGCGCTCGGCCGACTGGCGCTCCTGCACCGTCTTGCCCTTGATGCCGGGCAGGTGCGTCTTGCGGCCGAACAACGTGGTGACGAAGCCCTTCTCGCGCACCTCGGCAACGGTGGCGGCGATGTAGTTGCGGACGCCCGGGAAGCGGTCGAAATAACGGTCGATGATCGCCTGCGCTTCCACGCGGTCGACGCCCAGACGCCCGGCAAGGCCGAAGGACGAGATGCCGTAGAGGATGGCGAAGTTGATCGTCTTGGCCTTGCCGCGCGTGTCGCGGTTGACCTCGCCGAACAGCTCGGTCGCGGTCAGGCTGTGGATGTCGGTGCCGTCGGCGAACGCCTGGCGCAGCTGCGGCACGTCCGCCATGTGCGCGGCCAGGCGCAGCTCGATCTGGCTGTAGTCGGCCGACAGGATGACGTGGCCGGGCTCGCTGACGAAGGCGTGGCGGATGCGGCGGCCGACCTCGGTCCGGATCGGGATGTTCTGGAGGTTGGGGTCGGTCGACGACAGCCGGCCCGTCTGCGCGACGGCGAGGCTGAACGAGGTGTGGACCCGCCCGTCCGCAGGGCTGATCTGTTCCTGCAGCGCGTCGGTATAGGTGACCTTGAGCTTGGTCAGCTGCCGCCAGTCGAGCACCAGCCGCGCGACCTCCGCGCCTTCGCCCGCCAGCCGCTCCAGCTCGTTGACGTCGGTCGAATAGACGCCCGACTTGCCCTTGCGCCCGCCCTTCAGGCCGAGGCGGTCAAACAGCACCTCGCCCAGTTGCTTGGGGCTGCCGATGGTGAACGGGCCCTGCGCCGCCTCGTGGATGCGACCTTCCAGGCGGACGATCTCGTCCCCGAACTCGGCGGAGAGTTTGGACAATGCCTCGCGGTCGACCAGGATGCCCGCGCGCTCCATCTCCGCCACGACGGGCACCAGCGGGCGGTCGACCAGTTCGTAGACGCGCGTCGCCTGCTCGCGTGCCAGCCGCGGTTTCAGGCGGCGCCACAGGCGCAGCGTGACGTCGGCATCCTCGGCGGCATATTCGGTCGCGCGGTCGAGGGGGACGCGGTCGAAGCTAACCTTGTTCTTGCCCGCGCCGCACACGTCCTTGAACTCGATGCAGGCATGGTCGAGGTGGCGCTTGGCGAGATCGTCCATGCCGTGCCCGCCCTTGCCCGCGTCGAGGTCGTAGGACAGCAGCATGGTGTCGTCGTAGGGCGCCACGTCGATGCCCGCGCGCCGGAACATGACGAGGTCGTATTTCAGGTTCTGCCCGACCTTAAGGACTGCGGGGTCCTCCATCAGCGGCTTCAGCCGCTCCAGCACGAGCGGGCGGCCGAGCTGCACCGGCGGTTCCGCGTCGAGCAGGTCGCCGCTGCCCTGGCCGTGGCCGACCGGGATGTAGCAGGCCTTGCCGGGCGCCACGGCCAGGCTGATCCCGACGAGGTTGGCGTGGATCGCGTCGAGGTCGTCCGTCTCCGTATCCACCGCCACCACGCCCGCGGCGAACGCGTCCGCCACCCAGCGGTCGAGCGCGTCCTCCGTGGTGACCGTCTCATACTCCTTGTGGACGATCGGGGCCTCGTCCTCGATGCGGGGCGGCAGCGCTGCCGCTTCCGCCTCGCCCAGCTTCATCAGCAGCGAGCGGAAGCCCTGGTCCATGAGGAAGGCCTGCAACGGCTCGGGCGGCAGGCCCTTCAGCACCAGGCTGTCGAGCGGCTGCGCGAGCGGGCGGTCGCACACCAGCCGGACCAACTCGCGCGAGAGGCGCGCGGCGTCCGCATGGTCGATCAGCGCCTGGCGCAGCTTGGGCTTCTTGATCTCGGGTGCGGCCGCCAGCACCGCCTCCAGGTCGCCATAGGTGCGGACGAGCTCGCTCGCGGTCTTGGGTCCCACGCCCGGCACGCCCGGCACGTTGTCGACTGCATCGCCCATCAGCGCCAGCACGTCGCCGAGCTGGCCGGGCGCGACTCCGAACTTCTCCTGGACATGCTCCACGCCCATGCGCCGGTTGTTCATCGTGTCGAGCAGGTCGAGCCGGCCGGGCTCGATCAGCTGCATCAGGTCCTTGTCCGAAGAGACGATCGTCACCTGCCAGCCCTCGGCCAGTGCCGCCTTGGCGTAGCAGGCGATGATGTCGTCCGCCTCCAGCCCTTCCTCCTCGATCACGGGGAGCGAAAAGGCGCGGGTCGCGTCGCGGATCAGCGGGAATTGCGGGGTCAGGTCCTCGGGCGGGGGCGGGCGGTGCGCCTTGTAGTCGCCGTACATGTCGTTGCGGAACGTCTTCGATGCCTTGTCGAAGATCACCGCCATGTGCGTCGGCCCCTCGGCCGCGTGCAGTTCCTCCACCAGCTTCCACATCATGGTGGTGAAGCCGTAGACCGCGCCCGCCGGCACCCCATGCTTGTTGGTGAGCGGCGGCAGCCGATGGTACGCGCGGAAGATATAGCCCGACGCGTCGACGAGGTAGAGGTGGTTGGCGGCCATCGGCCGTGACCTAGCAGGGCGCAGGGCGGAGCGGGAGGGGTGCCCGCGCGTTGGCCGGACATCTTCGCTGGGGAGAAACTTGTCATGCTGCATCGTCCGCTCGCCTGCCTCGTCGTCACGCTCGCCACCGCGACCGCACTCGCTCAGGCCGCGCCGAGGCAGGCAATGCTCAAGAGCAATGCGGGGGCGGACGCGGGCACCGTCGCCTTCACGCCTGCGCCCAAGGGCATGCTGCTGCGCGTCGACGCCAAGGGGCTCACGCCTGGCTGGCACGCGATCCACGTCCACGAGAAGGGCGATTGCTCGGACGCGGCGTTCAAGGCGGCGGGCGCGCACACGCATGGCGGCACGGCCTCCGTCCACGGCTTGCTCAATCCGCAGGCGAACGACACGGGCGACCTGCCGAACATCCATGTCGCGGCTGACGGCACCGCGCACGCCGAACTGTTTTCCACCCTGCTGACCCCGGCGGCGCTGGCGGACACGGACGGCGCGGCGGTGATCGTCCACGCCAACCCCGACGATCACCGCACCCAGCCGATCGGCGGCGCGGGCGACCGCGTGGCGTGCGGCGTGGTGCGCTGACGGCCGGGCCGGGACGGCCTAGCGGCTGCCGGGGTGCGGCGCGGCGCGCTGGCGGCGGGGCGGGGCGTTGTCGGCGCGCTTGCACCGCGTGCGCGAGAGCGGCACGAAGCGGCAGGCGCGGCAAGGACGGGGTTGGGCGTGGCGTTCTGGCTGGGAGACGTGCCGGGCGTGATGCGGCGCCAGGGCTGGACCAAGGGCGCCGAGTGCATGGAACGCTGGTTCCGCTACGGCGCCTACATCATGAGCGCGGCGGAAAAGGCGGGCAACGTCGACTATCGCACGCTGCCGGGCTCGCTGGTGGAGACGCGCATCTGCACCATGGCCTGGGCGATGCGGTTCGAGCGCGTCCGTCAGGCGGCGGAGGCGCTGCGGACGGGCTGGAACACGCCGGCTTCCGCGGCGCTGCTGCGTCGGCGGCTGGGCGGGCAGCTCGTCCCCGCGCCCGACGGCAGCCCGCGCGAGTTCCGCTTTGGCGACCTCTCCGCGCCGACGGTCGAGGTCAATGCGGCCTGCCAGGCGAACAGCCGATCGGTGGGCGGGATCTGGGATCCGTTCGACGACTTCTACGCCGCGATCGGGCGGGGCACGCTGAACCTCGCGGTGACGGGGCGGTGCCGGGTCGAGAAGGGGAAGGCGCGGCTCGTGGTCGACGGGATCGGCGTCTACCTGCGTGACAGCTATGAGTTCATCGGCGACCAGTTCCTGGGCTATTGGAACGGCAGCGGCGTCACGGGCCATGCGCTCAACACGGACGACATCGCTACGTCCCCGCACGGCGGCGGCAACGGCGACTGGACGGTGGGCATCGGCCGTCTCAGCACCACGGTCGAGCGGTACCACGGCGTCAGCAACCAGTCGTTCAACGATTATCGGCAGGCGAGCGGCAAGGGCGGCGACTTCGTGATCTTCACCGACGTGCTGCGGCTGCCGCTGCCCCATGGGCCCGTCGAGGTGACGCTGTGAGGCGCCCGCGCTCCGCGGTCCTGCTCTTGCTCGCGGCGGCGGCGGTGCTGCTGGGGCCATGGCTCGCCGGCGGCTGGAACCTGGAGATGAGCGTACCCTCTCCGGATGGCCGCTACCGGTTGGACTTCTACCATGCCCGCCGCTGGCAGCGTTTCGCCTACCGGCCCTGGTATGACGAGCCTGGGTTTGCGCGCGTGACGAAACGCGGCGACACGCGTGCGCTGGGCACGTCGGACGTCATCGACCTCGCGGATACGCCCGTCTTTTGGTCGAAGGACGGGGTGCTGGTGTCGACCAAGGCGGAATTCTCCTTCCTTGCGCGCCGCTGGATCGCGCCGGGCAGCCGTCCGCCGGGTTGACACCGCCCGCGCGCGGCGTGCACGCGCCGGCGGCGATGGCGAGCGCCAGCCTTGAGCCCGCGGCGGCGCACCCGCCCTATGTGCCGCCTTACCCACCACGGCACCGGACCGAGCCGGGGCCGCTGGCGCTGGTGCGGCGTGCACGCTCCAACCTGCTCGATATCTGGCCCGAGCAGGCGTTCGGCTGGCAATTCTTCGGCGGGCGGCTGTTCCTGCGCCACGTATTCGTCGCCAACAGCCCGGATACGGTGCAGAAGGTGTTCGTCGAGCGCGCCGACAATTACCAGGCCAAGAGCCCGCAGCAGCGCCACGCGCTCAAGCCCCTGATCGGCGACGGGCTGTTCATCAGCGACGGCGAGACCTGGGCCGAGCGGCGGCGCATGGTGGCGCCCGTCACCCACATCTCGCGCGTGCCGGCACTCGCCCCCACCATCACCGAAGTCGCGGCCAATTGGGCGGAGCGCTGGGCCGCGCTGCCGTCGGGCGCCACCTTGGATGCGCTGGCCGAGATGGCGCGGCTGACCGCGGTGATCATCTGCCGCACCATCTTCGGCCGCCATCTGCCCGAAAGTTCGGCGGAGCGGATCGTTGCGGGGTTCAGCGACTTCCAGGCGCGCGTCGGGCAGATGGACGTGCTGTCGCTCCTGGGCCTGCCGGACATCGTGCCACGGCTGCACGGGCGCGCCGTGCGGGCCAGCGCCGCGTTGATCCGGGGCGAGCTCGACCGGCTGATCGGCGACATCCTGGCAGGCGATCCCGGCGAGCCGTCGCTGGTGCGCGACATGGCGGAGGCGGCGTCGCCCGCGACCGGACAGCGCATGCCGCGCGACGCCATTCGCAACGAGGCGGCCGTGCTGTTCATGGCGGGGCACGAGACCACCGCCAACACGCTCGCCTGGGTGTGGTACCTTCTCTCCCAGGCGCCGTGGGCGGAGGAGCGGGTGGCTGCGGAGGCGGCGGCGCTCGGCCGGCCCGCGACGCATGCCGACATGGGGGCGCTGCCCTATACGCGGGCGGTCATCCAGGAGACGCTGCGGCTCTACCCGCCCATCCCGTTCCAGGCGCGCCAGGCGAAGGCGGCCGACCGCATCCGCAAACGCCACGTGCCCGCGGGCGCGCTGGTGGTGCTCGTGCCGTGGCTGCTGCACCGCCATCGCGACCTGTGGGAGCGGCCGGACGAGTTCGTGCCCGAACGCTGGCTGGAAGGCGGCAGCGGCGCGCCGTCGCGCTACGCCTACGTGCCCTTCTCCATCGGCCCGCGCATCTGCACGGGCGCCAATTTCGCTACGGTGGAGACGGCGATCTGCCTCGCCACGCTGATCGGGCGCTTCCGGCTGCGTCCCGTGAGCGACGCGCCGGTCAAGCCGGTCTGCCGGCTGAGCCTGCGGCCGGGCGAGACGCTGCCCATGCGCGTGGAGCGGCGCGACTGACCCCGTTCCGGCGCTACGGCACCAGCACTGTGTCCCGCGCCTCTGCCAGCATCTCCGGATAGTCGAGCGTATAGTGCAGCCCGCGGCTCTCGTGCCGGGCAAGCGCCGAGCGGACGATCAGGTTGGCCACCACGACCAGGTTGCGAAGCTCGATCAGGTCGCCCGTGATGCGGTAATTGCCGTAATAATCCTCCACCTCCTGTTGCAGCAGGGTGGCGCGGTGGAGCGCGCGTTCCAGCCGCTTGGTGGTGCGGACGATGCCGACATAGTCCCACATGAAGCGCCTGATCTCGCGCCAATTGTGCTGGACGACGACGTCCTCGTCCGAATTACGCACGCGGCTCTCGTCCCATGGCCGCACCTCGCCCGGCTTGGGCAGCTCGGTCCAATGCGCCAGGATGTGCTTGGCCGCAGCCTCGCCGAACACGAAGCATTCGAGCAGGCTGTTGGACGCGAGCCGGTTGGCGCCGTGCAGCCCCGACTGCGTCACCTCGCCCGCCGCATAGAGGCCGGGCAGATCGGTGCGCCCGTCGAGGTCGATCACCACGCCGCCGCAGGTGTAGTGCATCGCCGGCACGACCGGGATCGGCTCGCGCCGGATATCCAGCCCAAGTTCCAGCAGGCGCGCGAGGATGGTCGGGAAATGATGCTCGATGAAGGCCGGCTCGCGGTGGCTGATGTCGAGGTGGACATAGTCGAGGCCCAGCCGCTTGATCTCATGGTCTATCGCGCGCGCCACCACGTCGCGCGGCGCGAGTTCGGCGCGGGGGTCGAAGTCGGGCATGAAGCGGTGGCCGCCATTGGGCGCATGCGCGGGCAGCTTGAGGAGCCCGCCTTCGCCGCGCATCGCCTCCGTGATGAGGAAGTTCTTGACCTCCAGATTGTAGAGGCAGGTCGGGTGGAACTGGTTCATCTCCATGTTGGAGACGCGCGCGCCCGCCCGCCACGCCATGGCGATGCCGTCGCCCGACGCGCCGCGCGGCGCGGTGGAGAATTGGTAGACGCGGCCGGCGCCGCCTGTCGCCAGCACGGTCGCGCGCGCGGTCAGCAGCCGCACCTGCCCGCTCGGCCTGTGCAGCGCATAGACGCCGCGCACGCGTCCGTCGCCCGAGAAGCGGTGGAGGTGTCGCCCTGTCACGAGGTCGATGGCCGCCATGTCGGTGACCAGCGTGATGTTGGGATGCGCCTCGGCCGCCTTCTGCAAGGCCTGCTGCACCGCCCAGCCGGTGGCGTCGTGGACGTGGACGATGCGGCGATGGCTGTGCCCGCCCTCGCGCGTCAGGTGCCAGCGGTCCGCCGCCTCGCCCTCGCCGGGGTTGAAGGGCACGCCGAGCGTCGCCAGCCGCTCGATCGCGGCGGGGGCATGCTCGACCACGAACTCGACCGCGCGCCGGTCGTTGAGGCCCGCACCGGCCACCATCGTGTCCTCGACATGGCTCCCGAACGTGTCGCCTTGCTCCAGCACGGCGGCGATGCCGCCCTGCGCCCACGCGGTCGACCCCTCGTCCAGCCCCCCCTTGGCGAGCACGCACACCTTGAGCCTGTCGGCGAGGTTGAGCGCGGCGGTGAGGCCAGCCGCACCCGAGCCGATGACGAGGACGTCGTGGTGGGTCATTCCCTCTCCTTGTCGTTCGTCCTGAGGAGGGACTGAGCCCGGCGAAGGCCCGTCTCGAAGGACATGGTGGCCGCCTGTCCTTGGAGATTCGACAAGCTCACCGGCTCCTCAGGACGAGCGGCTGTGGTGTGAGATCAAGCCGCCGCCGGCTCGCGCGTTAGGTTGAGGAACACGTCCTCCAGGTCGGCTTCCTGCGTCGACACGTCGACGATGCCGAGCCCCGCGCCCTGCAGCGACGCCAGCACCTCGCCCGCGTTCACGCGGTCCTTGTGGTAGGTGATGACCACCGTGCGGTCGCCGCGCAGCTCGACCTTCTCGAAACAGGGGGCGGAGGGAAGCTCGGCCAGGTCGCGGTCGACGGTCACCGCCACCGCCTTTTCCTGCGCCATCGCGAGCAGCTCGCGCGTCGGCCGGTCGGCGATGACGCGGCCATGGTTGATGATGGCGATGCGGTCGCAGAGCTGCTCCGCTTCCTCCAGATAGTGCGTGGTCAGCACGATGGTCGTGCCGCGCGCGTTGAGCTCGCGGACATAGTCCCAGAGCTGCGCGCGCAGCTCGACGTCGACGCCGGCGGTGGGTTCGTCCAGCACCAGCACGGGCGGGTTATGGACCATCGCCTTCGCAACCAGCAGCCGCCGCTTCATGCCGCCCGACAGCGAGCGGGCATAAGCGTGCGCCTTGTCGTCGAGATAGACCGCGCGCAGCAGCTCCATCGAGCGGCGCTGCCCCTTGGGCACGCCGTACAGGCCGGCATAGATTTCCAGCACCTCAAACGGCGTGAAGAAGGGGTCGAACACCACCTCCTGCGGCACGATGCCGATCGACGCCTTGGCATTCCTGGGATGCCGGTCGATGTCGAAGCCCCAGATCGAGGCCGTGCCGCCCGTCTTGGTGACGAGGCCCGCGAGGATGTTGATGGTGGTCGACTTGCCGGCACCATTGGGGCCGAGCAGGCCGACGATCGCGCCACGCGGCACGTCCAGCGTCACGTCGACCAGCGCCTGCTTGCCCCCCGCATAGGTCTTGCACAGCTTGTCGAGCGAGATGGCCGCGTCCGTCATGGGGCGGGGGCATAGACGGGGGCGGCGGGGGGCGCCACCCATTCGGCGCGGACCTCGGCGTCGGGATCGGGCGGGCGGCGGACGGCCTCGGCGGCGAAGCGCGCGGGATCGAGCCGCCCGAGCGTCCAGGCTGCGGCACCGCGGACGACGGGCGCGGGATCGTCCAGCAGGGCGAGCACGCGCGGCAGCAGCGCGGGCAGGCCGCTATTGCCCGCCGCGGTGAGCGCGTTGCGCACCATGCGGTCGCGGCCGATGCGCTTGATCGGCGAGCCCGCGAACACCTGGCGGAAGGCGGCGTCGTCGAGGCCGAGCAGGTCGGCGAGCTCGGGCGCCGCCAGCTCGGCGCGCGGGTGAAAGGCGGCGAGCGCGTTGGCGGAGGCGGCGAACTTGTTCCACGGACAAACCGCCAGGCAGTCGTCGCAGCCATAGATGCGGTTGCCGATCGCGGCGCGGTGCTCGGCCGGGATCGGGCCCTTATGCTCGATGGTGAGATACGAGATGCACCGCCGGGCATCGAGGCGGAAGGGCGCCGGAAAGGCCGCGGTCGGGCAGGCATCGACACAGGCCGAGCAGGAGCCGCAACGCGTGTTCCCGGGCGCGTCGGGGACGAGATCGAGCGTAGTCATGATCGCGCCGAGCAGCAGCCAGCTGCCATCCTCGCGGCTGACGAGATTGGTGTGCTTGCCCTGCCAGCCGAGCCCGGCCGCCTCCGCCAGCGGCTTTTCCATTACGGGCGCGGTGTCGACGAACACCTTGACGTCCGCGCCCGGCGCGGCCGCCACCAGCCAGCGGGCGAGCGCCTTCAACGCGCGCTTGACCACGTCGTGATAGTCGGCGCCCTGCGCATAGACCGAGATGCGGCCGATGCCGCCCTCGTCCGCCAGGCGCAGCGGATGTTCGGCGGGCGCGTAGCCCATGCCGAGCATGATCACCGAGCGCACTTCGGGCCAGAGCGCGGCGGGGGCCATGCGCTGGCCGCTGCGCTCCTCCATCCATAGCATCTGTCCATGCGCGCCGTCGTTCAGCCATTGGCGCAGCCGGGCGCCGGCCTGCGGCGCCGCGTCCGCCTTGGCGATGCCGCAGGCGGCGAAGCCGAGCGCGGCAGCCTCCGCCTTTAAACATAGTTCGAGGGGGGCGGGCATGGCGGTGATGTAGGCGCTTGAACAGGCCGGGTCAGCCCCGAGTCGAACGCGTGGAAGTTGACGAACTTGACGGCACGTCGGGGGTCGAGCGCCCCTTCCCGATGGCCGGAGCTGGCCAGGCGAAGATATCAGCGGTGAAGCGCCGCTGCATTGGTTTGCGTGTACTTTAAATGTTCTGGCGTGTCAAGCCTTCGAGCCTGCATTGTGCCGCCGTGGAGGCGGGCGTTCAGACTGTGTCCCCGCCTTCGCAGGGACACAGAAGCGGGGGTGAAACGGTCAGCGACGCGTGGGCAACACTGCAGAGGCCGCGGCGGCGGACTGCACGGGCACGTCCTCGTCCAGCACCGCCGTCACCGTGGCGCCCGCGGGCACGACGGCGCTGGTGCCCGTGGTGAAGAAGCCGGCGACCGGCACGAAGGCGATCGCCGCCGCCACGCCCGCGCTGCCCGTCCGGCCCTTGTCGTCGAACGTGCCCGACGCGCGGATCTGGCGATCGCCGACGCGCACCCACAGCACGCGTGCGGCGATGGCGCCCGACTTGCCCCACATGCCCTTCTTGCGCACGGCGGTGATCTCGCCCGCGGCGGGGCTGCCCGCCGGGATCACCGTGCGGCCGGCGAGCGTCACCGCTTCCGCCACCTCCAGCGGCACGCGCTGGCCGACGCGCAGCGCGTCCGACCGGGTGGACAGTTCGGCGGTCGTGCGCAGCGTCACCGGCGTGCCCGTCTGCAGGCCCGCCGACGCCGCACCCACCACCAGTGGGGCGGGGCCGATCCCCTGCGCCGTCGCCACCGTCGCGATCACGGCGCCGCCCAGCAGCGCGCCCACCAACACCCGCATGATCCATCCTCCCGTCGGTGCCGCGTCCCCTGCGGCGACCAGGGCGACATGGTGGGGTCGGGCGGGGGCGTCGCAGTGGGCACGACGGCCGCGACGCGTTACGCGACGGAGGCGACCAACCCGCAGAACGGTGCGACCAATCCCGTTGCGCATGGGTGTTTCACGCGTGCGATCCACCGGCTAGGACGGTGC
>Ga0325400_1000667_pt1 | contig 26223 bp, 6 predicted proteins | sample PopdelMetagenome_2_FD_205662 | JGI IMG/M metagenome (GOLD analysis project Ga0325400, IMG submission 205662) | Populus deltoides microbial communities from Bellville, Georgia, United States - Xylem-PdKOR-R1 | ecosystem: Host-associated > Plants > Phyllosphere > Stem > Wood/Secondary xylem...
GTATAGATCAATATATTTAATCTTATAAGACGAGATATATTATCTAGTTGTGTTCGCTATATTTATTTATTAAAATAATTTTTTTATTCAATCCAATAATAATATAAATAGATACACATTTAATTGATTGAATAAAATAAAAGAGAAAAAATAGTATGCAAGCCTGTATGTATTAAAAATATTATCAGTAAATAATTTTTTTCTCCTCTCCAAAACAAAGTTCATCTATACAAAAGAGAAAAAATATTATAGATGAATAAAAAAAATCTTTTCAAAAATTAAATGCATAATAAAAAATAATTATCATTTAAAATAGACTTCCTAAAAGAATAAAAAGAGAGAAGAGGTATTAATATAAATACAAATAAAGTAAAATTTTGAAAAAAAATATAAAAAAAATTAATTGAAAAAATAGAAAACAAAACAAAAAAGTTCAAGCGTTGTTGGACCTTAGCGAACCAGGCTAGCCTGCCTAGTTCATTTTTTCAGGGCCCACACCCGGTACTTCCTGGAAGGCCCGAGCAACTGGGGTCAAACATTTTTGAAAAAAATTAGATGATGCATCGTTTGATGTTGTCAAATTCCAACCACTATGGTGGCTGGAAAATCAAACTTCAAATGTTTTTTACCCAAAACTCATTTTTAACCTATTTTTGACCCAAAACAGTAAGAAAACACTTTAGAAACCGTGATAAACCTATCAATTGTCTCAAAAAGCTAAAAAACCACCCCAAAAGCCAAGATAAAAAATTAAATCAAGCTTAGATATATTTTTTCAAGGACTTTCAAGGTTAAAAAAAACCCTAATATGAACTTCCTTAATCAAATGAAACTATTTGACTCAAATATCGATTGTTTTAGTTGTCTAAATCAGTATCAATGACATTTTTCTCTTTCTAATACTGGAATCTAGTGGTCTCTTTCTCTCATCTCTCTATCTAGGAATTGGAAAATAATAAAAATAAACTATTTATACTAAAATTAAACTTGAAAAATATTGAAATACCAAAATTATATATTTTGCGTTATTTTTTAAGTTTGGGATCAAAGTGTATTTGTTGCTGAAACTTATGACACGTCATCCTAGTTTGACACATTTTTCATTCAAGTAGCTCTTCTTTCAACCCCAATTTTTCTTGAGAAATCACAATTAATTGTTCTTCAATTAGAACTAAATAGTAACAAAAAAACTTTGAGAACCAAAATGAATTTTTAACAAATGCACAGTGCAAGACAGTGTCATCCACAATTATTTGTATATATATGAACAGTAATTGACTCTATAGTAGAAAAACAAACCCACGTGTTTTAAGTTATAGTATAATATCCTTTTGGATTTCATAATTTAAAAATGTGTTGTCGTGTAACAATTCATCTTTTTTTAGTCAGTTAACCATTTACTCTGGGTCGTTTTTGCGGACCAGGGACCAGGGACCAGGTTATAATCAGGTTTGCAAATTAGGGACCACGGAATAATTTGCTCATTTTCTCAGTTATTGTCCCGAGATGCGATGCCGTTTTTGCGGAACACCGTGTTGTGTCTAAACTCGGTCGCACGTGGAGTTTGTCTCCCATCCAACGAGCGTGGTTACACGCTCCAACCGTCAGGTGACGGGGTCTTGTCATGGGTGATTAGGCAAAGTGTTAAGGTCACTTATGGGCTACACAACAAGGGTCCGTTCAAAGCTATGGAAGGGAGTGTCCTCGAAGCCATAAATAAATAAAATTCATTTCCATGCATCCCATTTGCTGAATTTATTTTAGGGATTAGTGGTCCCTTTTTTTTACTCTTTTTTCAAAAGAAATATTTTTTTTATTTGAAATTCAGGAAAATTAGTTTTGTTATTTTTTTCAAAGAAATGTGACAAGCTTAAATAATAATAATAATAATAATAATAATAGCACTCTATTAGATGTTTTTTAATTTTTATCATCATCATATTAAAATTATTGAAAAATATTTAAAAACATCAATTTGATATTTATTTAGATGAATAACATTTTAAAAACGAGTTGAACTACATTACAAAACAAAACATAAACACTAAAAAAGAGTAATAAGACTACATCATTAACCTGTGCAATTTTATAATTTGTGTAGAATCATTAGATTTGTGGGTTGCACTTTGCTGCGAGCCGGTTAATTTTTTTCAATGGAAAAGAAATGCTAAAAAAAGAGATTTGAATTATTGAATCAATTGGTAATTTAAATAATACAAATAAAAAAAATACAATAACAATATATAAAATGACAAAAAAATAGCAATGAAAAAAATTTAAAAAGAACCTAACGTGAGCCCATCTAGAGCATCAAAAAACACAATGTTATAGGGTGAAACTAAAAAAAATAAAAAACAAAACTCAGTTAAACCGGGTTAACTCACAAACTCTATGACTATGGACATAAGATTGAGATAATATCATATAAAGAAAAGCAAAAAAAAAGAAAAAGGGATCACTTGAAAGGAAAGGGAAAAAAAAAGCATGAAGACTATTTTTCAATACATCAAATGTTGAATGATGAAATTTAACTAAATAAATTTTAAGAAATGACAAAAAAATAGTTAATTTTCAAACTCGCAAACCATTAAATACTAGATCCAAGCTAGATTAAAAAACTCTATTCTCAGCTAATTTAATATTGATTAGTCAAAGTAAATCCAATATAGAACAACAATTAAAAAGACTCGAGAAAATCCAGGTTATTTTTAAAATTAGTAAAAAATCCTAGAGGAAGAAAATAAATAAATATTCAAAAATTGATCTTAAATAAAACAAATAGCAATAAAAAACAACTAAATTCAAAAGAAAAATAATAAAGGGGATGAAATAGAGAAAGGCTTTTAACCTTACAATTTTTTTTTAAAAAATCATTTCAAATATTGAATGATGACATCAAGAAAAAAAATATCAATTTAACGAATTATAAAAAAAAACCAACAAAAAATGATAAATAAAAAGTCCCAGGATAACAAAGTCATTTGCAAGACCAATAAAAAATTCCACATAAAGCAAGCTAAAGAAAAAATAGAACACAATATTTTATTCAATAAATATTGAAGGATGAAACAAGAAAAAAATTAGTTTGGACAAAGGAAAAAAAAACCAAGCAAATTAAGGCAAATATTTTTAACCTGGTCAAATCTTTAAAACTTGCAATCCCTGAAACCCTGGATCTAGGTCCAATAAAAAAGTTTTTTACAAATCAATTTAAGAATATGAATTTTAAAAACTTATCAAAGAAAAAAAATAACAATAAAAAGAATGAGAATTGAATTTGATAGGAAAAAAAACAAAGAAAGATGGAATTGTAAAATAAAATCAAATTAAAAAATGATTTCAAACAAAACAAATGGAAATCAAAAGAATAAGGACCAAATTTGAAGATAAAAAAAATAAGGGCTGAAATTTAAAAAGCATACCAATTTTATAAACTATTCAAGATTAAAAAAAATTATAATAAAATGAAAAGGAACCAAATATTAAGAACTAAAAAATTAAAGGGCTGTAAGGGTTTTTTAAGGGTTTGATGTGAAAATCTAGGTGGAGAGAGAGAAGAAGAGGAGAAAAAAATGATTGTCAATGCCAAATAATTAGAAATCTTGGAACACACACCATCTTAACAAGTCAAGAACACCGAGACCTTTTAAACACCGTCTCGAAAGGTGGTGTTTGATTGCTGAACGACCCCATAAGCATTGCTCAAACGATGAGGGGGTCATTCACATGTTAGTGTGTACGTTGTACACGCCAACATATTTTTTTTAATAATATTTAATATATTTCAATTATCAAAATACCTATGACTAACCTTCAAATCTACAATAAAACAAATATAAAATGACAAAAAAAAAATCTTGTGAGAGTTATTTTGTTTTTTTATTTTAAAGCATCAAAGTAAATACCTTATTTTGAAAAAATATTAAAAAAAACCAAAACGGACCTTAGAATAGGTATTATATATTTTTTTTAATCGAGGGTTCTACTAATGATTTTACTGTGTAATAAAAAATAAAATAACCAATATAAATTTATATAATTTATAAAAAATAATTATATCATAATAAAAAAACAAGTAAGTTTATTTGAGTTAGGAACAATTTTATCGTATGACTATTTCAATAAATAGTTAAATATCTCTGGTGATATAGTAACTTCTCATTTTTTTTTAATATATTTTTAATTTTTAATTTAATAAAGAAGCGCCTGCCCACAACTTTATTGATAGCATATCCTTTTCTTTTGAACTAAAATTAGCAATTGGAATGCGAGTTTTGTTTATGGGCTCAACCCAAAAAGTTTTCAATTGATTGCTTTACAGCTTGATGATGGCTTTGTGTTAGATATACCAAAACCTTCGCGTCGGTTTTACCACACTTGATTGTCTTGCTTCATGGAAAGGAGAATAAGGCGCTGTTTATTTTTATATTTTAAAACATATTTTTAAAAAATTTTGAAATTTTTTTTATTTTTTTAAATTAATATTTTTATAGTATTTTTAAATTATTTTAATATGCCAATAATAAAAATAATTTTTTAAAAATAAAAAAAATATTATTTTAATATATTTTCAAGTGAAAAACAATCATAACCATATACTCAAACACGCCTAATTTAATGGAGTAATACAATGAAAAGAGATAAAGAAGAACCCAGTGTGTTTGAGTTTGTGATTGCGATTTTTTTTTAAGTGTTTTTCATTCGAAAATTTATAAAAAAAATATTTTTAAAAAAATTATTTTTGACATCAGCGCATCAAAATGATTTAAAAACACAAAAAAAATATTAATTTGAAATAAAAAAAATAAAAAAATTTAAATTTTTTCAAAAACACTTTTAAAATACAAAAACAAACAGATTCGAATCATAACATGGTTGAATCGAAAAAGGCACCTTACCAACATGACGATTGCAACCATTACCAAAATCACATGTTTGAATTTTGTGTTTAGGAAATTATTGCTCAAAAACTCTGTAATTTCATAAGCTTCTGGCCTAAAATCGTGGACTCCATGTTTGCACGTTCAATATTGCTGTGTTTGGTGATTGGGAACCACTGGCCATTTTCTTTTTGTCTTTGCTTCTGTGAAGAATACGCTGGCCATGCATATAATTATTTATATGCTTCTGCGTGCAATAAGAGGAACCCGTCCCTCGGTATCCTCACCTGTGCGTTCTTCATAATGTGCTCCTTCGATTATAAGTATTCAAGATATCAAATCTATGATTAAATATTCTTTCAAATTAAACTAAATTAAGGAAAGTATTATTCAAATGTATTTTCTAGCAATATTATTTAAATTAAAGTATTATATCTCCAACACATCAAATTAACATAATTTTATATTGTCCATTAATATATCCTAATATATTATTTCATATATATATATATATATAAATTATTATTTTCTATAATATTATATTTTCTAAGTCCGTGTATGTAATGTTTTCCACTCTCTTAAACTAGAAAACATCTTCCTCCACCTAAAGCATATGCTTTTCTCTAATCAGAAAGTGTTCATTAACTAGTTTCCTCCATGTAGTCAAACATGAGAAAATCAAGAAAGTAATTTCCAAGAAAAAACATTTTCTAGCAATCAAACAATGCTTAAAAATAATACATAAAATAGTGGTATGTTTTCATAATTTAAAGTCAAACGAGTCTCTTTTTTTAGTTTTTAATATGTGGTCAAAATCAAATATTTGTTAAATTTCTAAAATGTGATATTTATTATCGACCACATAAACAATTAGTGTTAAAAAAAAATAAGCCTAAACTTGCACCAAAACAAGCCAACAATAATGTACAATGGTTAATTTATGCTAAGAACATCGTAACTATGTAGCAAAAGCCTTTGACAGAAAGGGTAGAGAAGATGCCAAGTCAAATGTCATTTTTATCCATCTAAAAAGTTGTTTCAAATGCTTAACAGATTAAAAGATAAATTTCTAAGAAAATTTCTAGAAAGGTAAGTCATTATGAAAATAATTAAAAAAAATGAAAGAAGTGAACGGCGATGACCTAAAAAAACAAAGGTATTGGTTATATATACAAGGTAATCCAAATATTGAGCTTGAAAAACTATATAAAATTGTTCAGCATACTAGGCTAATAGCTAAGAAACTAAAGCAAAGAAAGTAATTAGTATAATAATGACCTAAAACCATGCCACCCAAGCTATAAGATCACTTATAAGAAGTAAAAAGGAGGCATTCATATTAAAAGAATTGGGGAGCTTACCTAAACTAAAGAAAAATTTCATGTTATCATAAGTATAGTAACAGTTAAATAAGGTAATAAAATTGAGGACAAGAGTACTATTCAAATTAACTTTTTAGAGTCTAAATTTGCATCAACGAAAGTTTATACAGGCAAAGATGCACAACCTAATAAATAAGTTGATCTTATAAATGACAATGATGCCTTCTTAGAATGAGATATATTAGGGGAAAAAAAAAAACAACCATCCTTTCTGAAAGAAGTGTACAATGTGAAAATGAAGAAGTCAATGAGTTTGCAATTTTAATGTAATAAATAAATGACTAGGATGCAATAAAAGAAGTTGACATGATGGAAATCCCTTCTACAGTAGAGATGAGTGACCATAATGATATTGTATCAAGAAAGTATTTTCACTCTAGTAACCAATTATTCTATCTTGATAGTGATTGTTAAGATAATGCAAATAAAAAAGTCAAAATTATAAAATCAACTAGTTAGAACATGTGATCAATTAGGGTGGTTAAGTCTAACATTCCTTAAGCTAACAATGGTCATGGGTAAGCATATTAAACCTTTGTATAAAACAGCTAGTTTCAATAGTGTATTAATATAAAAGGTAGGGTATTGGTCGATAATGGTGTAATGTTCAACATAATACATTTATCATTAATCAAGAAGATTGGTTATAGAAAAGATAATATGTTTCCTTCTAAAGTAATAATGTCAGATTTTACAAGAGTTATGGATACTACAAAAGTATAAAAAATGGATTTAATAGTTGTTTAGGACTTCTAGTATAGCTTTTTTCATGGTCGAAATAAAGACAAACTATAACACCTTACTTATATGAGAGTGGATACATGTCAACAAGTATGCCTCATCTTCACTACATCAAGTTTTAATATTTTTGCTACCTAATAGATCTATTAAAATTTTCAAAGCTAATCATAAACCATTCATGGTGATTTTAGAAATGGTAGATACATGGCTCTACAGAGTAGATGTTAGTGCAGTATAGCTCATGGGCATCAACCATATAAGTTGTTTATTGATTTTTCTATAAGCAGAAAACATTGTGAATACGACCATTAACAATTGACTTTCTAGGTCAAGTGCGTTATAATTGAAAAACATTGGCCAAGAGTTTGAATTAGAGGATTAAATGAGTCACGATGACTTTTTTACAGATATAAAGTCTTTGCGGAAGGTTAACAACAACAATATCATACATAAGAACAAAATTTATTCATTAAAGTTTAGCAAAGACGATCAATTAATCATGCTTGATATAACAAGTCTTCCTTTAGCACCATAACATGGTAAAATATTGGTGATGGAAAAGCTAAAGTTTAGGATATGTTAACATAAATCAACTTGGAAATTAAGACGAGTCTAAACCAACTTATATAAGACTATTTCCTAGAAGAATATATTCAAAATATGGTATCATTACTGATACTTATAAAGACTATTTTGTTTGGAGTTATGATGAGAAACCTAGCCTAGACAATGTTAATGTATATGTTTGGTAACCAATCAATTGGTTATATGTGACACTAACTTTATTCATGTAAGAACATATGTATTATTAGTAAAGACATTATTTATCTCTAATATTCATTAATGGTTGATTAGTGAGTCTATAATAAAGATAAAGTCATTGTGACAAGTATTTTGAAAAGAAAATTACAAAGTGATTTATAATTATGGGATTCTTTTTACATTAAAGCATTATTCTTAAATATTATTGATCAATGTTGTATTAAGACAGAACCTTTATTAGAGTTGTTGAGACTAATTTATATTATATTTTTTTATGAAAGAAAACAATTGTTCTTATAAGCCAATGTATGGGAGATACTCATAACTAATATGTAGGTGATTTCCTAATGACATGTACACTGACCCACATAAGGATTCTATATGAGGAGATCAAATATGTCTATAGAAAAGCTCGCGTGATAGTTGTGTAAATAATATATAGACTTGAGATCACTAAATTATCTTATATAGGAAATGTTATGTTTTAATCTTGACTATAGGTTGCCTTAATCAACGGTAATAAGCGAACAAATATTGGATATAACATGAATTATATAAAAGTATTTGAGTGATTAAGAGAGAATTCGTCATCCTAAGTGAGTTATGAAAAATGCTCCCCTTGTTCTTAGATAGTATTTATTGGGAAACTCTTGTAAAAGGTGGAATAAGATTTGAAAAGAGTTTTAAATTTTATTAAATAAATAAATGACTATGGTATTAAACATGATTTGAGTATATATATTCCATGCTCGAGTGTCTAAATCATAACTTTTTTTAATTAAAAAAATAATTACACTAAGAAGTTAATCATTAAAGTGATGCGAAACTGGAGGGTAAGAACCCTAGAACCCACGATGAAGATAGAAAACAACCTAAGAAAACTAAAATCAGATTGATAGAAAACTTGACCCAATTATAAGAATGAAGACGGAAACAACTTGAACAGGTGAGTCAAAGTTATTGGATGAAAGAATTCAACCTATTGATTATAAAGAATCAATAACTGAAATTATAAGACTGAATTCCATAAAGGCAATTAATCTTTGATAAGTCTTGAAGAATTTGATGAAAAACCAAGAGTATGAGCAACCTTGCACTCACAATATTATTCTAAAATAAAACCAAGTCTAAAAAAACTAAATACAATCTAAATAACCCTATTTGTAAAACATCATATACAAGGCTTAAAAATAACATTAAATTTTTAAATAAAATAGGAAAAATAATCCTAAACCAACATGGAAAACAATGAAATTCTTACACAGTAGTATTTGGGCTTTATCACAAAGTCTTCCTAATGTCCGATCACTATAAAAATTTAATCCTATAGGAAACAAGGCCTTTAGAATCTTCTAGTAAAATTTTAGCTTGATCTAATAGTCTAATTGAAAGGTATGCTTGTTAGCGTAAAATTATGCATTAGAAACAATAAGCCCAAAACCATATAACCTTGTCTAATCCACAAGTTACTAGGCTTTCTGAACTCTTTCTCTTACATGAATTATATTAATTAAAGCCTTATCATATCTTAAACTCATCTTGATGCTTGATTTTGCTTCAATATTTTGTTACTTAAATGACATTTCACAGAAAGTATCAAGATCTTTTAGATTAAAAGCGATGAATTATGTTGTCCTAGAAAACATATTATATAATAGATATAAAACTAGTGTTTTACTCAAATATTTTGGAACAAAAAAAATATATTAATCATAAATGAAGTTCATAAAAAACCATGTAAAGGTCATCAATGTGGAATCAAGATGAGATGGCTAATCATGAACTATAACTTTCATTGGTTAGACATAACTAAAGATTAAATTAGTTGTGTAAAAGGATATCAATCATACCAATAATCTGGCCTAATATAACATTTGCTATCAACGACTCTTAATATTATAGTCAAATAATTGTCTTTCATAGGCTAAACAAAGGACATCATTGCAAAAAGTATTATTATATCTTAGTTGTAACATATTACTTTATTAAGTAAGTTGAAGCAATCCCTTTATCAATCCATCAATTAAGAAACTATGATCAAATTCACTAAAGAATAAATTATCCATAGATTTGGACTTTTAGAAACAATTAGTATTGATTAAGAGATAATATTAACTAGGGAGGATATGAAAACATTTGTGTATGAGTATGAAATTAGAATAATTCATTCTACTTCTTATTATGCCTAGACCAATAAGTAAACATGGTCGACCAGTAAAACTTTAATCCTCAATATAGAGAAATTAGTAAAAAAATAATCCTAAGACTTGGAATTATGTATGATCAAAAGTATTACAAGCATACAAGCCTTCATAGAAGATTATTTTAGAAACCTCTTACTTTAACTTATAGTTATGATGCTATGCTGTAGAATTAAAGGATTTTAAAGTGGTAAAACTCCATGTATTAGATCACTTGTTAACTCACAAAATAGAAGGCTGAAAGGGTAAATAATAAACATGTTTGACAAAAAAGCTTATCTGAAGGTGATCTGAAGTGGAATACTATATTACTAATTAGGAAAGATCTATACATCATTACAAAAATTCTTAGAGGTGGTGCATTTCATTTAGCAAACTAAGATGAAGAGTTGTATTTTTTTTTTTTATCGATCAATGGTTGACAACCAAAATATATTAATCATATATAAGAAATACAATAATATCTAAGATTCCTAAGGAAACTAGGGATTGTCCTGAAAATCATAAGTGTGAAAATACTCTATCTCTATATTGTTCGAGGGCTTTATAATTATGTTATTCTTGTTATATAATTAACTTTTTTTATTATTGGTTCTCAATAACAAAAATCTAAGTTGATTATTAAGTACAAGATGGTTACAGAACAAACGTTTTTCAACAGTGCAAAAGAGAAAGAATAATTATTAACAAATAGATAACTATAAATCTAGATTTCATACATAAATAAATTTATATATATAGAAATAAGAAATTTAGTTATATACATGAAGTTGTCAAAATCTTGAAAAATAAAAAAAATATTATTTAATATAATAAAAATTATCCATTACACCTTCAAAAGCCTAAGACAGATTCCTTTTAAATCTAGCCTTAAGTCTCTTAAAGATGAAATTACATGTTGAAAGTTCTGTGTAGATTTCTTCCTTAATGCTTGTTATTGTCTTAAGTTAACCGTTGTAATATCCTTGGATTCTTGAAGGAAAATGGACTTCACTATATGACATATGACTTTTATCTCTGTTTTATTTGTAGAAGCTCTAGTATCAAACGTTAGTGTAACAACCTTGCATTTTCAAAGCCAAATTGGTGGTGAAATTTTTTTTTTGTCACCAGGTTATTGATGCTTTCACAATATCATTATGTGAATTTATAAATGCGTTCCACTTATTTGCAAGGCACAACCCACATAGGGTAATATAAATCAATATCCCATAAATAATGTTAGTACACATTCTTGCAATGATATTTAGGGGTTTATCGTAATAGAATTTATTTCTTAGTATAGTACAATACTCAAGTGATTTCACCATATAACATCCTCAAAAAAGGAATAGCACATACATGAATTCAATACATAATGTTTACATATCCATACATTCATGTCAATGTTCCATTACAACTATCAATACTAGTCATTTCAAAAGTGCCGAATGGTAACTATACAACTAGTACATCTGTTCTTATAAAATACATAACACCAATAACAAACGAATATAGTTATTTTCAAAAGGTGAGTCATGGAATAGATTTCCTTACACACTTTGTTGGTGTGACGTCCCTATTACAACATAAGATAATTTCAAGTGTTATAAGTAATTTAAAAACATAGAAATGGATAATTAAAGGAATATTAATGTTACTTTTTATTTATGGCTCAAAAGAGTACAATTCTTTTATTTCTCCTTACTTACATAATACCATCTTTAATAATTCGTCTATTATCGAGGTTAATTATAATAATCAAACTCGGTCATCCATCTCGAATACCGTTAACTAAAACTATCCCTCGAATTCAAACTAGTCATCATTCCAAGATGCCCTTAGCTGAAGTTAGTTAACACTTCTAGGATGTCATTAACCGAAGCTAATCAACAACTATAACCCAACCATCCATCTCAGATGTCATTAGCCGAAGATTATCATCAAACATAACCCGATCATCCTTCTAGGATGCTATTAGCCGAAGTTAATCATCAAACTCAACTCGTTCATCCTTTTAGAATGTTATTAGCCAAAGCTAATCAACAACCATAACTCGGTCATCCATCTCAGATGCCATTAGCCGAACTAATTATCAAACACAACCCGATCATCCTTTTAAGATGCCATTAGCCGAAGCTAATCAACAATCATAACCTAATCATTCGTCTCGGATGCCATTAGTCAAAGCTAATCATCAACCAATCAAACATTTCATAGGCGGTTTATGAAATCATTATAACATGATAATATATCCTTTGTAATCCACTTTCAAACAATTTATAACAATTTGACATTCACTATAACATAATATTAGACCCTTCATAATACTTGTACAAACATTCTGTAATAGTTTAGCGTTCAGTATAACACAACAACAAATCCTCTGTAATACTCAAACAAGCATTCTGCATAACATAACATTAAATCCTTCACAATACTCATACAAACATTCATGACAATTAATACTCAGTATAATACAACGATAGATCCTTTGTAATACTTATATGACTATTCATGATAGTTAATGTTCAATACAATAGAATAATATATCCTTCGTAATACTCATACAAATATTATAACAATTTATCATTTTATATAACACAACAATATATCTTTTGTAATACTCAAACAAGCATTTCGTAACAATTTAGCATTTTGTATAACAAAACAATAAATCCTTCGCAATACTCATACAAACATTTGTGACAATTAACATTCAGTATAATATAATGATAGATCCTTCGTAATATTCATATAACTATTCGTGATAGTTAATGTTCAGTACAATACAATAATAGATCTTTTGTTATACTTATACAACCATTCATGACAGTTTAACATTTTATATAGCACAACAATAGATCATTTGTAATAAATTCACTTCAGAAACTAACGTTACGCTAGAAGAAGGTGGAAGTCACCTACCTGCTCCTTCTGTGGGATGTCTTTGTCCGATTGCAGATCGGGTCATGGTCGCACCACCTAACACATCAATGGTCACAAATCAGTACATTTGCATTTTAGTAATCAAACAACTCATCACCATACAAATTTCAAGAACACACGTGTTCACATTCTAACATTTATATATTACAATCATACAATATAATCATTGAACTAGTTCTGGTATATAATTTGCCGCAGAACTTCGTCAGCGAAATTGGTTCACTAGTGCTACAGATTCGTCAGCGAATTGATTCATTAAAATACAGAATCATCGGCGAAACTGATTTGCTGGTGATGCAAACTCGTCAGCGAACTGATTTGCTGGAACACAAAATTCAACAGTAAAAATTGATTCGCTACTGGCAACATAGTTTAGCAGGGAAAACTAGTTCGCTACTGACAACACAGTTTGGTCAAGAAAACTGGTTCGCTGCTGACTCCACAATTCGACAGCGAAACTGATTCATTGCTGACTCCACAAATTCAGCAGCGACTGACTCTGCAAATTTAGCAGCGAAAACTGATTCACTAGTGACATCACAATTTAGTAGTGAAACTGATTCACTGTTAACACCATAATTCAGTAATGAAAATTGATTCGTTGCTGACACCATAATTTGGTCGCGAAACTGATTCGCTGGGAACAAGGTACTTGGCAGAAATCACCAGCCTATATGGGCTACTGCTGACTTAGAAATCATTGATGAAAACTGAGTTAGAAATCATCAACGCAACATAGTTTCTCGGCTATCACTGAAATCATCAGCGCATATGGTTTATGGCTGACGCAGAAATTATTGATGAAACTGAGTCGTTACCGACTCAGAAATCATCAACGCAACCCTTGTCGCTGCCGATTTAGAAATTAGCAATGACGATGAAGTTGTTTCTAGTTTCACTCCCTTTCAGCCAAGCGTAAGGCTTATTCTAGTCTTCCCTCTACCAATGTTTCTTACCCTAGATGGGCATAGAACCTTACTGAATCACCCTCTATTAATTACTCATCACCAAACAATACAAACATCAACACATGTTCATTTAGCAAGATTTTCCCCAATTCATCCCTTCCAACATCACTTTAAGTCCTCAATGGTATTATCTAAAACTCATCAATATAATTTATAGCAATTCAACGACACATAAACAAGTCCCACATTCATGCTATTTCACACCAACTTATAGAGGTTCATCATGTGAGATTTCGCTAATGTTCCTATTCTTGGTCGAAGCATATATGCCTCTTTCATCCAATCTTTCGCATGCATTTCATCAAGTTTAACATAATAGTATAGCCAACAATATATCATACTTATACGTATAACCATTTGCTTCCTAATTAAACAAGTTCATCCATTACACATATAAACTCAAGGCATCAACATAGAGTGAATTCAATTCCGATTTCCACATGCTTCTAAGGTTCAAATAATAGTACAATTTTGTTCATAACACTTTCTAACACTTTTTCACATAATTTCATCATTCATATATGCAGAAATTCTATCATAAACATAAGCATAAGTTTTATTTTAGTTTCACATAATTATGTAACTCTAACAAGGTCATCATTTTTGAATTTTATCCCTTTAATCCATGTTTTGTCCAGCCCTCACTATGGTCGGCCATCTCTCTAAGTTTTTTTTTTTTTTTGCATTCAATCAAAATTGTTCATTTCTTTAGTTGTATGTTCTGGAATTAGGTCCCATACTCAGTCCCATTTTTGTCCCTCTTCCTAGTCAAATTTTCCTTAGTAGTTGCTGGAAAATTCTAGGTTATTTAGTTGGGGTTTTCATCTTCCTTGATGGTCTCAAAATCACAAGAATGGTGGAGAAGAGTGTTGGTTCATACCTCACGGTTCTTAACAGCTCTATGAAGAGGTTTGATGGTCTATTCTTCTCTTTCAGTCTAGTTTCCTCGTTCTCTCACCTGTTGTCTAATCAACCCTCTAGGCTCTTTATTCTCATTATTTTTTGGTTTTTTTCTTCTTCACTTAGCTCACTTCTCACTCAACTCTCAAGGAAGATTGCATGCAGGTTGGTTGTGTTAAGTTTTTCTCCTTGAAAAGAAGGGGTTGTGCTGCAACTGATTCTAGAAAGAGGTCTAGGCTTTTTCCTCCTCCAAGTTTCGTCACTTCTCTTCCCCTATAATCTCTTCTCACTCTACTCTCAAGAAAAGTGGGCATGCAGGTGTTCAATTTAGTTTTCTCTTATGAAGGAGAGAGGGGTGGTTCTAGCAGCCTGCAGCTGGACCTTAGGGAGAGGAAGAGTCACCTTCTCTCTCTCCCCCTTGCATTTATACCCCCTATTAAATGAGGTGGGGGTGTTTGGGTGCTAGACAAGGTCGTTCTTATCTCTTTTTTAGGTTATTCTTAGGCTAGTTTCTGTTCCAATTCTCTCATAGGATAAGCTGGTCCAACACTAATTTTTATCGGGTTTTACAGTGTCGCTGCTGATTTAGAAATCAACAGCAAAAACTGTGTCACTATTAATTCAGAAACCGGTAGTCAAACTGTGTCACTGCTGATTAAGAAATCGACAACTAAAAACTGTATCGTTCCCGAATCAGAAATTGACAGCGATGGTGAACTCATTTCTGGTTTTACTTTTTTATTGTTGGGTGTTTACAGTTAGCCCTTAAATTTTTATTAGTCTCTATCTCAACTAAGTTGCTTCAACTTCATAAAATTATATATTCTTTAAGAGTTTCTTCATAATAATATGGGTCTATTAAGAAATAGTACATTCTTCCTCCCATAAATGTTTCTACAACAATATTAAATCTTATAATGCTTCATTACTGATCAGCAACTCTAATATAGAAACTTTATGGACTTGAGAAAAATTAGGCATTCTTGAATTTATTTCAAGCTCTTTTATGTATCTTGACTTATTGATATTTTAAATCTTTAGGATATAATTTTGTTTAAAAGTTACTGTAGATGCTCTATAATGTTCTAGTCATTAAAGATGTTACTCTTTATTTTAAGAGCTTTAAACCTCCTTAGCAGTCCTTAGTAGATTTTTCTTCTATTGCTCATCTTTAGAATTTGCTTATAGGATGGACATCTCCCATCTAGCTGTAAAAGATAGAAGATTCATCAAGTTATTTAGAGTATTTGAAAAGATGTTTTAATTCAAAAAATTACTTATAACTAAGTAATAGTTTTAATTCAAAAAATTACTTATAACTAAGTAATAGTAAACTCGACTAATAAAAGTAGATTATGTTTGACTTGGGAAAGGGAATCCATAACAATTTTCTTAACACCCATAACTAAACCTTGCTTGAACACAATAGAAGGACCAACATCTTTATAATAAATAGTGATTTCTTGACTAATAAAGGGTGAAATAACAACTAGTATAAGTTCTTCTTATAAATTAGGTTTCCTTCCAAGTCCATATCATGTTAAGATAATAATAATACAAAGTTTCATGTATCAAAGGGACTTTATCAATATAAGAAACACCTTCTATAATTTCTATTTTAAAAGTCACATTGATGTTAGCACAATGGACTTCTTTTTCATCATCCTTATTCATGCCAAAGTCACTAATTAAAAAGGATTGTCCTTCTAAGATTGCATCCATGTTGGGATGTGGGTAATTAGTGGGTAATTAGTGGGTAATAGACGCATCTTATAAGCTCTTCATGGATTGAAAGGAAAGCAATTATAACTTATAAAGATTTATTTAAAAATAATAAAAAGATCTAACTTTAACATATGGTAGAGTAAAAGAAGTAATGGTAAAGTAGTAGAAGTATTGGTATGAATGGTAGCAAATGCAAGAGTTGGTACCTAAAAGCAAGAAGGGAAAATGATAAGTACAAGTATCAAAGAAGTAACATAAGAATACGAATTTAATTTAAACAAGACACTTAACCTTGATCTTTTTATCAATTAGAAAGTAGGAGCATCACTTGTATAAGAAGAAGAACCTAAACTAATGATCCATATCTCTGGAGAAATTCCTCACTTTACAGTGTTTCAAGTCATGTTCTACCACTGTTGTTACATCCTCCATTTTTTTTTAAATTCTAAAAACTCTCTCTATCTAGACCATCTTTATTCATGGTATAATACATTGAGAAAGAAATACATTGTACAAATCCCAATTATATAGATATTAAATAGAGGTTTTATGGCTCACAAGAACAATAATTGTTTCTTTAAACTAGATTTATTACTAACCTAAAATGTAGATCCTTATAGTTTAGAATACTTCTCTAAACTATAATGTTATCTTCCCTTTCAACATCAATTTTTTGATAAATCACTCCTACTTCTTGTTCTTGTTCTCAATAATGTTATGTGATCCATGATAAATCACTCCTACTTATCATGGCTAGAAAGGTCTCTATATACCTTATAAAAAAAGTCATAGAAAAGGGTCCTCATCAAACTTTACCCTATATAAATTAATTATGGGTCTGAGGTTTATTGAATATTACTAAACTCTTGAAAATAGGTAGTTGTTATACCTCAACGCACTATAAGATTCTATAAATATTACCCTTCACCATAAAAGGGTAATCCTCACTTTTTGGTTGCATTCTCCTTATGGCCTATATATGTGGCATGGTATAAAAATTTCTAAAACAAATATTCTATCCTCAACTAAAGGTATTGCCATATTTAAATAAGTATTGGTTGGCTTCTTAAACCTAAAACATATTAGATATCTATATAACTAGTATAATAAAAAGGCTATATATTCTCTTTAAGAGGGAAAATTTGTTTCTTTTTTTTTTCTCCTAAACAGTACATTATATTTAGGAGTATCCATTAGAAGGTTTTCAAATTGACTTGTAACTACTTATATAGAGGCACAAATCTCCCCACATGTTAGGTATATGCCTTTTATTAATATCAAATCGAATAAAAAGATGGTTTGCATCTCATACTGGAATAAGAATAAATTAGTGGACTTTGACCATAAGTGAGCAAGGGTAAGAAATTCTTTATTCAGCTTGGTGAAAATCCTGGATAATTAGATTGCTTAGAAAACCTATAATATTTTTATTCTTTGCCAAAGTGTTATTGTATTCTATCCATCTATTTGATATAATCTAGAATGAAAATGTTATAACAAGTCAAATAGATTTTTTTTCCTCATATGTTAAGATTCACATGGTCATCATTGAGTGGAAGTCTCTCTCTTAACTTCTGTCGCACGTGGACATATGATGTCGAGGGGGGTCATTAAAGTCGTCGCCTCCTAGTTATTTGGTTTAGGGTCGTTAGGAAACCTGAGTATATTGGTTTTATTAGAGATTTTGAGGGTAAGAGACTGGTTGTGGCTAGGGAAGGTATTAACACCCCTAACGCGCCCTGCTTGAGATCAGCTCTTTTATATGGTTTGATATGGTTTAAAGGTTTTGATGATTTTTTGATCGATGGTTTATCTGTGGCTTAGGATTGAGATTTATTTGCGTGAATAAATTTGGTGTTAAGAATTTATCACGGGCTCGTGTACCCAAATAAATTCTTATGAAAAAAAGTTTTTTGTAATTTGTATATTATAGTGAAAAATACTTCCAATTAAAATTGGTGTATATTTAGAATAATTCTGAGAATTTTCATTCAACTACTGATATTTCAAATATCAGCCTCACTTGTAGATCCAACGTTTTATACCAGAATATTAACCATTAATTCTTATGAATTAAAATTTGGTTATTGAAATATTGGTCAAATTCTCATGGATTCAGTAAACTAGTTATTAAATCCCAAAATACATGCAAATATTTATTTTTGAATTTTCGTATAAAAATACTAAACGATATGATTTTTTATATTTTTAAGAGACTTAGTCGTATGCAATTAAAACTTTCAATTCTTTTTGTCTTTTTAGTTTTATACATTCAAAAACATATAAGAAAATACAAACATACACACCCATCTTTTTTTACTAATGAACCCTTACACCTATACAAATTAAAAATATTTACACAGCATTGTAATTAACCATAAATCATAACAAAAAGACATAAAAAAATCATCTAAATCCCAAAATAGACCTTTCAAATGCTGAGGATAGCTTGGAGAGGTTGCTACACGATACTAAAAATAAAGAAACAGTAGTGGCACGTGGGTTCCACGTGCCATTGCTACTAGAGGTGCATGGGTTCACACACCACCGCTCATGGAAGGCCAATGCCTAGTGGATCTAGAGCAGCGTTACCTCCTCGTTTTTACTATACTAGCGGTGAAGTTCACCGTCACTTATAAAGATAGAAAAATCCATAAGCAAAGTTTTGGTTCTCTAGGCTTTTTCTTTTTCTTTCAGATCTGTTTCTTTCTCCTTTATTACTGGTTTTTTCATCTACTATTCTTTTCTATTATAGACCGCTACGAGTCTGTTGTGGAGGTTGTCTAGTGTTGTGTTGTTTGTTGTGGGTTGCAGGAGGATATACCATCATTATTGTTGCTATGAATGGAGGAGGATAGTTTGGTGATCAACTATGATTGTTATGTCATCTAGTGTTATTGATCTTACTTGGTTATGGCCAACTAGACGAGTTGAGGCAGCATCGGTTGAGATGTAGAGGAGCTTTCATGTACGGTTCTCGGTAGTAGTTAAAAAAGAAAGATAGAGGAAAACATCATGAATGAAGGATGATAGAAAATGAATGATAGAAAATGGGTGTCATTTTGGGGGAACCAGAGGAGAGGCTGAGGCCTATGACAGGGTATGACAGTTGGGTTTGTTACTGCTACTTTTGTTGAAGCTAGGTTGGTGGTAACCGAGAGAGGAAACTGATGTTAAGGTTGCTACTGGTAGTGCTGACAACTTATAAGGAAAGGCTTCTGCTAGGGAAGCTATGGTTTTGGTGGTTTTTGGGAAAGGTTAGAGAGGTTTGTTCCAATGATGATTGGGTCTTCTCGCGATGGTAATTTGCTGGGTTTGTTGGTTTTGAGAAAGAGATAGGTGTTGGCGAGGGACAATGGGTGGTAAGTGGTAAGCTGGCGAGTAGTAGAGGAGGGTGTAGTCTTTTTTTTTTTTGGTTTCTTAGTGGCTGAGCATTGAGGAAGATGATGGGGGGTTTGATTGACTGGTGTGATTAGTTCTTTAGTGGTGACAACGGCTAGTCTAGATTAATTGGGTCTAGGGTTTTTTGTATTGTGTTTTTTTATAGGAAAGTGTGTAAGCTGCGAGAGTGTGGAATATGTGAATATTTTTTTGTTTTTATTTTTATTTTCTGGTCTCACCCATAATTTCTCCAAATTTTTGCCCCCCTTCTCTTTGTTTGTGTAACCACTTTGGCTTGAAGGCAAAACAAATCAAGATCAACCATTGGATTTCAAGAATAAATCACAACTATTCATTTGCTAATTTCAAGAATTGATTGTAGACCATTTTATTTTAAAAAGATGGATTGCTTGGTGAGAGGGTTTTCAATTTTCAAATTGGTCATCTCCCTTCCACAATTACAATTAGATCACTAAAAAAATTAAATGATTTTTTTAATTTTAAATTCTTTGAAAAAGACGCTGCAATCGATGCAAATATGTTAAAAATATATTTTAAGGTTTTTTTTGTCATTCTTTGGTTTTTTAAAAAATTTATCAAAAATTAAGTCAAAAATTAGATAGCAACAACTTCCAAGGGATATAATATCTCCTTCTTGTGGGATTTCTTCTTAGTATGGATAAAGATAGTCTTCAGTCATATTTATTAGTGTATTAATGATAATAAACTAGTTTGCGTAGGGGATACAATCAATATAGTTTTGAAAATGGGTGGCAAAGGAATGTTTTTAATGAGCAGAGCTTGAAGATGTTGTTTTTAATGTTTAAAGAGTAATGGAAGTTTAAGGTTCTTGATTCTTTTCGTTGTTTAGGAAATACTAAGTGTTTGTTGAGAAGAATTAAGGATTTGGTAAGAAAAGAGAGAGAGTTGTGTATTACTTAAAGAATTGGTGAATTCATTATAACTTAAACGTTATAGTTCTTATAATCCTAAACGTTGCACCTAAAGCCAGAAAATATTTCATTTTGAAATTGTTTAATTAGTGGACATGTTAGAAAGTGAAATATGGTTGATATTTTGGAAGAATAATGCTTAATATTTATATCATTAATGGTCAATTTGTTAATTGATTTAAGCATAAAAGATAAGTCAATATTCCTGTATTTATCTTAAATAAAGGAATTTAAGGAACATTATTTATATAAAAAATAATTCATCCATCAATCGTATGATTAAGAGTAATAGTTGTTCACTAATAGTTTTGAAGTAAACCCTTTTTTATTCTAAACCTATTAGGGTTAAGTTTAGAACTTCACATTTTATTTGACTAACGAGGCCACTATTTGCTTCTATTCAGGATTAAATTCCTAATTATAGTTTCTTATCATTGAAAAGAAAAGGTGAAGAATAAATAATATATTTATTAAGAAATCAATGATTGATTAAAAGATTGATGATGATCGATAATCAAGACTTTTTCACCTGATAAAAAAAAATAATATATCATGTCATAAAGAATAAATTTTAAGGAGATTAAGGCATGCTAAAGTAATATCATTAGAGAGGTAACACCCCTCTTGCATGAGAGGATATTTGAGACAACAATACACTTTTTTCTTGTAAGAAACATCAATAGTTAGATCTTTTATGTAATAGTTAAGAGATCGCTAAATTGATAATTACCCAATGTTCATAGTTATTAAACTAGGTTTTTTTTTTTATCTCACTCTTCACAACAAGTAGTGTTTGTTAGTGAGTAGTAGCATTGTTCATAGTGATGGATTCGAAAAGTGCCAAGATCTTATAGGAACCATTCAATGTTGCTCTCATTTCACCAAACATTAACTTTTAGAAAACCACTAATTTTTCAGCACTTTGAACTCCATTGTTTCTTTGAATATTCTTCAACTTTTTATAAGTCATGCATCCCATTTATGTAAGATCTTGTTGCTTGGATTAATAAGAATCTATAATATCCTTTATGCATTTTTTTAACATGTTTTACTTTAAAGTCCCAGTTCAAAAATATCTTAACAATTAAAAGATTGTGAAACTAAATAAGTAGGTAAACCCTATAGATTACGAATTGATTTTGATATGATGGACGCTCATGAATGCAGGGTAGATATTTATATGTCAAAAAAATCATGTAGCCTACACAAATATAAGGTCAATATAACTTGTATTACTTTAAAATAAAAGTTTCAAATTAAGCATAAGAACGTGGACCAAATAGGGAGCTACTTTACTATGAGAAAAAAATTTAAATGTAAATAAATTTTCTTGCCCACATGAATTTTTTTTGCATTGTCATTAAACTTGGTTCGATAGGCCAACATTGAAAGCTCTCGACCTGATTTTCTACATAGCCTATGTTTTAAAGTGAACCATACGAAGGTTGTTTTGACATGACCCACTTAACTCAACAAATTAAAAGACAGCTTGGACAATTGATAAAAATATGGTTTGACCTTAAAAGAATTTCAAGATAACATATATTTTTTAAAACATTTATTGAGACCACGATATATTGGATCGACTTCACTTTATAGCTTATTCAATCAAACTCGCAATCCAAGTCATGGATTTCATAAAGTTTAATAACTTTATTTTTTAAAACTATTTTTTATTTAATTATATAATAAAAAATTAGACTTTCATAAAATTGAGCACCAACCTCATGCCGAGACATTTGTTTGAGAAAAAAAACCCTATAAAAAGCAATTGAAAACAAATTATAAAGGAAAATTCCCAATCAAACCAAGTTAACCCACCAAACATATGATCCTGTCATAAACTCAACTAGGTTTAATAACTTTTTTTAAGCTAATTTTTTATTTAATTATACGAGAACAAAACTAAACATTTATAAAATTAAGCACTAATCACATATCAAGATATTTGCTTGGGATTAGATAACGTCATAAAAAAAACCAAAAGAAATTATGAAGATCAATTTAAAATTACAAAACATTGAAGGATAAAACTTGAAAAAAAAAGCCAAGAAAAAAATAAAATTAATCAAAGTTATAAAAAGGGAGTTGGTCAATTGTTCATATGAACAATGAAACACTATTAACAAGTACCTGTTCTTTTGATTTTCGCACTACACTAAGGGTTAGATCATTTTTTTTTAACATAAAAAACTACGTGTTGCGAACATGTTTTCTAGTAGAAAAAAATTAAACCATGTGGGATTGACTCGATGTGACTTGGTCAATTTGAAGAGTCCTAAGATAACTCAGACTATCTTTAAAAAATATAGTTTGACTAAAACAATTTTCAAGATAATATATATATATATATAAACATTTTAGATTGACCCAGTTAACCTGAGTTAACCTATGAAATCCGCGATCCAAATCATGAGACCAAGATAATCCTATAAAAAATAAATCGAAATAAATTATGAAACTCAATTTCTAATCAACCCAATGTTGAAGGATGAAATTGAAAAAAAAATCTATTTTAAAAAATACAAAAAAAACAAATAACTTGAGTCAACTTAGGTTAACCTATTAAACCCACAACCTGATTCATGTGACTGTGATTATGAAACAAATCAAAATAAATTATGAAGCTCAATTTCCAACTTACCTAATGTTGAATGATAAAATTGAAAAAAAAATCAAATAAATAAAAGACACAAAAAATACCCGAATCAAACTAGTTTAACCCACTAAATCCGTAACCCAAGTAATGAGATCAAAATAACTTCACAGAAAGCAAATAATTTTTTTTTTATAAAGTTTAATTGAAAATCAATCACATATAAAAGGATAAAATTTAAAAATAAAATCAACTAAAAAAACCTAAATTAATTTACCTAACTAATAACTTGGATAATAAGACTGGTATAAGCAAACCAATTGAATGATAAATTAAAAAAAACACCTAAAACTTGAAATAACAAAAAAAGAGAAGAAAAGACATTGTTCATTGTTTATATATATATATATATATATATATATATATATATATATATATATATATATATATAAAAGATACGCGCAACATGAGCTTGTCAATTAATAATTTAATGAGCTGTATTTAAACTAATATTACTATCATTAATTATAGGAGTTACCGGTATCATAACCATAAAGTATAAATAATTATACAACAAATATATATTAACTAGTTACATGACCCGCGCGATACCGCGGGTTAATTTTTTTTGCATAAAAAATATATAAAAAAAGTTAAGATCTAAAAATATTAGGTATTTCTGTAAAACTATAACCAAGAGTCTTAGGATTGGTTGCAACATCTGACTTAAGAGTAATATTTATAATATTAATAATAACATTAAACTTGCATGACCCAAGTTTAAGTGGCTCTGATTGTAATAACAAACATAATAGCCTTGGATATGAGTCTGGTTGTAAGGTCGTGTGATAAAAATATGATAATTAAATAGATTAATTAAAAATAAAAAACAAATAAAAAAACCAATATAAAAAAAACTAATGAATAAAAAGAAAAAAATCTGAATTAACTGGGTTAATCCTTCAAAGTAAGTTAACTCGTCAAACCTTGGATTTTTGTCATGAAAGTTTGATAACTAAATAGAAAAAAATTGATGGGTTACCCAGAATTAATTGGGCTAACCCATCAAACCAGGTTAAACCGTCAAGCCCAGGATCCATGTCATTAAAATTTGATAACTAAATAAAAAAAATTGAACATTAACAAACTAAATTAAATGAAAAAAATTAATTAAAAAGAAAAAAAACAAAAACAAACAAAATGTATTAGCCTTTTCACTGTGTACGGCACAGTGTAGTCTAAAGTCAAAAGCATAAAAACGGCAAAAAAAAGAAAAAAAAAAAAAGAAAAACTAAAGGCATCAGCCAATAATTAAATAGAAAAAAATTAATATTAATGAACTAAATTAAATAAAAAAATATTAATTAAAAAGAAAAAAAACTTATAAGAAGAAAAAAAACAAATGAAGAAAAAGAAAAAGAAAAAGAAAATCTAAATTAATTGGCTTAACTCGTCAAACCTAAGATCCATGTCATAAAAGTCTGATAGGTAAATAGAAAAAAAATTTAATATCAATAAATTAAATAAAAAAATTAATTAAAAAAAAAGGCATTAACCTTTTCACCGTGGACTGCACTGTGCAATCCACAATGAAAGGCATAAAACGAAAAAAAAAATTATGATGAAATAGAAGCCTCTAATATCAAAACCATTGTTAATTTAAGCCCACACCAGTCGTTCCCTACAATTTACGTCATGAAAGTTTGATAATTAAATAGAAAAAAATTGACGGGTTTACCCAGAATTAATTGGATTAACTTGTCAAACGAAATTAATCCGTCAAGCCCGGGACACGTGTCATGAAAGTCTGATAATTAAATAGAAAGAAATTTAACATTAACAAACTAAACTAAACGAAAAAAATTAATTAAAAAGAAAAACAAATTCAGGTTAATTCATCAAATCACATTAACCCGTTAAATCCAGGATTCGTGTTATAAAAGTCTGATAATTAAATAAAAAAATTAACATTAAAAAACTAAATCAAATAAAAAAATTATTAAAAGAAAAAAAAATAAAAAAAATAAAAAAAACAGTTTAACTTTTCATTTACTTTTTAATATATGATATAATATAATATAATATAATAATTATAATTATAATATAATAATATAATATATTAATAATGGGGAAAGTGAGAGGCTTAATATATGTTATAATATAATATAATAATTATAATAATATAATATATTAATAATGGAGAAAGTGAAAGGCATGGGGAAAGATCTCCACGCCTTATTATAATTATAATAATATAATATATTAATAATAAGAAAAGTGAAAGGCGTGATCGATGCTTTTTAGAGTATTCTATAATATTCTAAATATTAATTCATATTAATTAATGTTTTGCAACATAATTTACATTTAATGAGAAGTTAAGAACTTAATTTTGTATAAAAAATTGACCTAAAACAACTTTGATCGTTAAAAAAAGTTTAGTTAGATAATTGAATACCCTCATTGTTATATAAAAAGATATGCTATAAAACCAGTTTGACATATAATTAGAATTAGAATTAGAATTAAAATTAGTGGAAACGCTTTAAGAAAAATAAGGTATTAGACACCAAAGTGAAGTTTTTTTTTATATAGAAAATAATTATAATAATTATTATAATAAAAGGATTGATTTGTTTATTCCAAACTATATAATACGGGAATAAAAAACAGAAGAGGGGGGAAGAAATAGCAGGTGTCATAAGTTCGGCTTGGGAGCGGGAGCAAAGGCGTCAAGAAGACCTCCATTATCTCACGCTCCGAGAAGTGAAGAGAGGAAGCAGAAATCAAAACAATCAATGGATAG
>Ga0325400_1000668_pt1 | contig 26172 bp, 9 predicted proteins | sample PopdelMetagenome_2_FD_205662 | JGI IMG/M metagenome (GOLD analysis project Ga0325400, IMG submission 205662) | Populus deltoides microbial communities from Bellville, Georgia, United States - Xylem-PdKOR-R1 | ecosystem: Host-associated > Plants > Phyllosphere > Stem > Wood/Secondary xylem...
TTATTTGAATTAATTATGTCTCCCCACTAATATCTGCTTACAGACTTTATCTGGATTCTTGCTAAATTTACCATAAGACATGAAAATCTATCTCATGGTTTTTAATTCTTCACTTCTTTCCTTCGTTTTTTTTTTTTTTTTTTTTGTCTATCCCCATCTCACCACAATACCCTTCACATCCGATTATCAACAAATATCTATCAACTCTTCTCTTTGCCCCTCCTCTCCTTCTCCATCATTCATTATTTTGGCCATGTTTACCTTTGAGAAACATCATTTATAGTTGTGCTTGTACTCTTGTTCTGCAAATCTTGGAATCTCAACTAGGTATCAAGTATTTCTTCTTGAGATCATAGTTTAGTATTAAAACTCTTTGCTTTTGTTTCTATAAAAGAGAAAACCTATATGGGTTTTGGCCTCTTTTTTTTGCCTTTGCTTTGTTTATCAAACTCAAAGAGATTGGTTACATGTTAAAGTTGCAAACACTACCAGAAAATTGATAAATACAAACAGAAATATCGAGAAAATATTTTCTTTGAAAATTGACCAACAAATTTTACCGACGGCAATATTCCCTCGGTATATACCGAGGGAATTACAGTAAGAAACAAAATAATTAAAACAAAGCAAAAAAAAAAAAGATGGCGTGATAATTTTACCAACGGACTTACCAATGGAATTTATTCTGCCGGTAAAATCCGTCAGCAAAACCGTTGATAAACTGTGAACATTGTTCATCATGTCAATAACAAAAAATTCCGTCAATATTTTCCAGAGAACTCTAGAATTGTTCACTTTCCAATTGCACTGTTAATTACTGTTCTTTACAGACAAAATCACTGACGGATTGAAAAGTCGTCGGTATTATTTGGCGATTTTCTAAAAAAATTAGATTAAATTAAAAATTTAAATTAAATATTACAGATAAAATCACCACCGATGGATTGAAAAGTCGTCGATGATATTTGACGGTTTCTGAAAAAAATTATTAAATTAAAATTTTAAATTAAACATTACAGACAGAATCACTGATAGAACGATTAAAAATATTAATATTTAATTATCCATTGGTAAAACGCCCCAATAAAAAAGCCTAAAATCCTGAATTTCACAACAGACCCGTCTCTTTTCTTCTTCTTCTTCTTTTTCCCCATATGTAAAAAACATTAATATCCATTTCTTTTTCTTCTCTTCTCTCCTCAACTCCTTCTCTTCTCCTTCATGCTCAGGTATGTCTTCTTCTCCTTTCTTCTCAGTTTTTTTTAATTAGTATACTTTACGAATTTGTTTTTTTTTCCTCTTCTTAGCTTCACTTACAACTACATTAAGGTAAGATTTCTTTTTTCTTTATTTTTCATGTTTTTTTCATTATATTTGTTTTTTTTTATTTTTAATTTTTTTTTGTTCTTAATAATTGTATGAATGTTGTTGTAATATTTTTTTTTCATATGAGATCAATTTTTAGTTGATTTTTTGTAGGATTTTAAAAAAAAATTCATATGAATTTTTTTATTTGAATTTATTTGTTGCAAATTTGTTTGAGTTGATTTTCTTGTTCTTTTTTCCAATCATTTTGAGTATTATAGAGTGTTGATTTATATTAATTTAATTATTTTATAGTTTTGCAAAAAAGATTTTTTTTGAATATTTTTAAATAATTACTGACAAAATTACATACGATATTTTGCCGAGGGAAATACCGACGGAATGAAACGGGTAATTTTTTTTTTTTGCTCACTTTTTCTATCAATAAATTTATCGGTACTAATATTTTTTTATTATCGATGGACTTACCGACAGACAAAAAATTACCGACGATAGATTCACCAATGGAGCATTTCCGGTGATTCGTTGGTAAATTAATTACCAATAAAATGATAGTGCAAATACAGACGGAAAATTCCGTCGGTAAATCTAAAAATTGTGGTAGTGAAATGAGGGTTTGTTCAACATAAGGGTTAGTTTCGTTTAGCTTTTCTATTTTTTTTGACGTGGAGATTGTTTTTTATTATTAGTTTAGCTCTACTATGTGTATATATTGTGAAAGTTCATGTTGTTATGCCTTTGATGGATCTTAATTCGAATTAGTTTGAGGGTGATTTATGTTGTTTTTGAAAGTATTGAGTTTGGATTCGTTGATTTGTTAGTTTCCAAGCTACCAAATTAGTGACCCTTATTTTCTGAGTTATTACTACAGAAATGTGTTTTTTTTTTTTAATTGTCAACCTTATTTATGTTGTTGTGAAGGCTGGGAGGGAGCAGAGATAATTGAGCATGATAACCAAATGTTATCTTGGGTCTCGTTTTATGAAAAAAAAAGTAGTTTTTAGAAATTATTTTCTAATTTTTTTTGTATTTATTTATCATTAAAAAAATTAGTCAATAGAAAATTATTTTCAGTTAAAGAAAAATTTAGCTTAATTTCCATGAAAATATTTATCGTTTATTTTGGATGGAAAATATTTTCTAGAAGTTGTGAAAAAATTAGAAATATCATATTATTTGCTAATTATTTCAAATTTGATACTCAAACTTTTGATTGCTATTTTTTTTTTGAATTTGTTTTCAATTTAATCCCTTAGAATTTGATTTAATTTGATTTTTATATTAACTTTGGCCCTTATTTTTATGATTATTTCTTGCTTTTCTCTTATTATTTTTTAATTTTAATTTTTTATTTATCAAATTTGGTCCTCATTCTTTTAATTGTTATGTATTTTATTTGAAATAATTTATAAAACTGTAATTATTATTATTTTAATTTCATCATCTTTAACTTTTTTATATGTTAGATTTGATCTCTATTATTTTGATTTTTATTTATTTTATTTGAGATAATTTATGAAATTAGATTATTTTTTTTCAATTTCATTCTCATTCAACTTTTTAATTTGTAATATTTGTTCTTCGTTATTTTAATAAACTTTAAAAAATTAAATATTAATAAGTTATTTTCCAGCTCATTTTTCATCACATAACCAAACACTGAAAAGTGTTTTTCAACTTATTTTTCATGACATTATAAAATGTCAAAAAACAATTCACTTTCTAAAAAAACAACTTTCTAAAAGAAAATTACTTTCCAACAAATAAATAAGCCTTAATATTATAAATATTTTTTTGCTCTTGTCGAAACCGCTGATATCTTTCAGTAAAATAAAATAAAGAGGAATCAATATCATCTCATTTTAAATCTCAATCCATCTTTGATTTTGTGATTAAATACAGGCTGAAATGTATTTGCTATCTAGGTTTTATTTTATTTCACATTCTTACATTGACATTTTCTACTACTATTACTATGGTAAATGCGATTTTCTAGGTTAAAACAACAAATCTTTAATTTCCATACATATCATCACAAAGGATCATAATCCTTACTTTTTTTTTCTGAAGATAATGCTTGATTTAATATTTAATATTTGTGTATTAAAATCTCTTTATTTTTAAATTAATGATATTAAGTCATTAGTGATATCTAACTTCATAATTTATTTTTGAATAATTAGATTATAATTTGTTTATATATATATATATATAAAGGAACTCGATCGGAATGGAAGGTTGCGATGCACCGATATTGTAGAAAGAAGAGAGAATTCTTTTTGATCATTATTTTTGGCATGTCTCGTTATCGAATGAAAGCTCGCATTGCTATGAATCTAATAATAATAATAATAATAATAATAATAAAAGGTAATATTTTTAAAAATGATAAGTTAAAAAAAAAAAGAGTGAATTCGGTGTTGATTTATTATTTAAAAACAATAAGGTAGATATGTGTTTGAGAGTGTAAATACCCTAGAATGCATGCAATTTCTTATTGAACTAATGCTCTAGCAGCCTGGCAAGATATTTGGATTCATGAGGTTAAACTTTGAGCATCTTCAACAAAGACATGCTCAGTGATGTGATTATTTTATATTTGGTTTGATTTTTATTAAAAAAAATAATCAAATCAAAATTTTATTTAAAAAAAATATAAATCGGTTCAAACCGACCGGTTTCGGTTCGGTTTTTAGGATAAAAATCAGTTCAAACCATTTTGACTCGGTTTTTTCCGGTTTGACTCGGTTTTTTTTCAGTTTTTTTTGGATTTGGGTTAGGTTCTTTTTTTGAAGTTTCAGGCTTATAAAACCGAAACTGAACCGAACTGATCAGTTTTCTCAAAGTTTTAATCGGTTTTTTTTTTACAGTTCGGTTTTTTGTTATTTTTTTCCTGTTTTCTCAGTTTAATCGATTTTTCGATTTTTTTTTCACCCCTATTGCCCCCAACATGAAGGTATGGGTGGATCCTATTCAAGTTTTTTTATTTATTTACTCGAATTTCTTGAACTAATTCACGTTAAAAGTTTTGAAAATCTTCGGAGAATAGAGATTCGAGTAATTCTCCGAAATAAATTTCAAAAAATTGGGTGAGGGGAAAATGTTTTGGGTACCCTAAATTAGCTGAAATTCTTTATATATATTTCTTTTTAATTCATTAATACTCAAATCCCATTATTGTCTAAACCCGGATTGTCAGAAAGTTCATCGGGCCAAAAAGATATTCCAATTATTTTGGAAAATTCACGAATTTTTGAATTTTTTAAAATATAATTTTGTGTCGGAGAACGTGAAAGAAAACAAAAAACCCAAACTGGTAATTTTTCGTCTGAATTACCCCAGCGCACACCCCTGCCATTGTCATTTGTCAAGGGACAACAGAAATTTGATATCTTTGGGCTCTACTTTCAGCAACCCCATAGATTCAGCCTTATTTACTAGGAACCACTGAGAGTCAAGAGGTTGGTGGGCCCATAAAGGAATCACGTGTGGACACGATGCTCCAAGGGAGGGAGGGACTGGAGGGTAGGATTTTCAAAGAAAAGGAGAGGGGCTATGAAAGTGGTGGAGTCGTCATCGGAGACCGAAGAGTTTATGGCTGGTTTTGCCGGAAAAAGGTCCATCATGTCACTGGCCCGCTGCTAGCAGAAGCTTAGGTGATTAGCTGATTGAGAGAGAAAATGATGTTTTTTTTTTTTAAGATTTATTGCAGCTTTTTGATGGATCATTAATGGTCACATGGAAGTTACTCCATTAGAGGCGTGCTGCGTCAAAAGTAGGTATTCTGCCCTCAACAAGTGGGTTTTCTTACTGTAGCATTATAGCGACTAGACAAATGTCCTTTTTAGTTTGGCAGCACTACTCATAAATATCACACTGTCACTTGATCCTCAGTTCTGTTCTCAAAGCAAATTCCACAATCATTGTTGGATGCATGAATTCATTTGTGTAGATGAAGATCTCTGGTAGCATATATATATATATATATATATATATTGGTTGGTGTGTGCGCCAGTGGGCATCGCCCCATGCCCTTTGCTGGCGCATGCACCACCGTAAAAAATTTTAACACCGCCGTAAAAAATTCGAAGGAGTTGTTCAAGGCACCTTGCCACTCTCGTCAGCTGGTTGGACGCGTGCCACCAGATAAGCGACGATATAGCATCAGGAACATGTTTTGTTCTTTTTTTTTTCTTTCCTCTCCTCGATGAACACACTGAGCATTGCAAAACAACACAGAAATCTAGTTATTTGCTTATTAAATTAAAACAAGTTATTATTTTTGTTATTGTAATATACTGCGTCTTGAATTTTTTATAAAATTATTTTTTTAATTTTATTCATTAATTTTTTATTTTTATATCAAGTTTGGTTTTATTTTTTTAATTATTATTTATATTTTTTTTATTTTCTTAATTGAAATTGTTTTCAATTTCATCTCTTGAGGTTTTGATTTTATTATATTTTTGTGTCAAATTTAATCCTTTTTATTCTCAAATCTATATTTTTTTTTCTTTTTGTTTGTTGAATTTGATTTTTTAATTTTATCCCTAATTATTTTGTTTGATTGGGAATTTGATATTATTATTTTTTCAAACTTGCCTTGTATGCTATTATTCAACCAAATGATCACATCACAAGTTTTGAAGATTAGATAAGTTGGCTTTGTTCTTTTTAAGATCCTTTTAAAAATTTAATTTCTTTTAATTTTATCGCTCAACATTAAATTCGTTGGAAATTAATATTTTTTATTTTGTTTTAACTTTTCTTTATATGGAGTTATCGTGAAGTCATGTCTCAGGTCATGGATTCAGTAGGTTCAAGAGGTTGACTCTGACTTTTTTATTATTTGTTTTTCAATTTCACCCCTCGATATTAGATTAGTTTAAAAATTAAGTTTTATAATTTTATTTAATTTACTTTTCATAAGGTTATTCTAATCTCATGACTAGATTATAGATTTGATGTGATAGTTTGAATAGACTCGAGTTAATTTATTTTTTTGTTTTTTTAAATTATTCTCCTTTTGATTTCCTCATTCCACATGTTAATTTTTACTTTGTTAATAAATAAAATAATTAAAACGTTTTAAGAATGTAGTAAAGGTATATTTTTATAATATTGACAAGTATTTATCTTAATTTTACATTGAATTATTGTTGATTTTTTTCGCTGTCCGTTTCTTCTTTTCTAATTATATTATTAAATTTATTAAATTTATCAGAGTTAATAACTAATATTTTAAATTTTTTTTAATTTTTAAACAACATTTACATCATCTTAGTATATGTTTTATATTGAAACAAAAATAAATCGGCCATGGCGCGGCGCGTCACCTATATAGCGTGTGTATTCTGAGACAACTTTCAGTGAATATCACTGGGAAGCGTAACGTCCTTGCGATAGAAACAAAATCATGGGAAACTGGATTTAAAAATGGGCCACTGCTTAATGAGCGTGGCTAAAAAGTCTTTAATTTATTCCAACATTGCCTAATTTTAAAACTCCACTCCTTCTTTCGACCACACAGGAACAAATTAGGACCCAGATTGTTAGTCGAGAAGTGAACCAGATGACCACTCCTAATCTGATCCTTACTAACTTCTGAGAGACAAAGATTCGGGTCCAGCCACTCATGCTAAGCCTGCATTGAAACTAAATTAAGCACCTAATCACACTTAATTAGCTTAGAATAATCGCCAAATATTAAGTATATTATTTCTTGTTCACTTCTCTGTGTTAATTTGAGCCAGCAGGAGGGGTCGTAGACGTCCAGAATTGAGCACTTTTGATCTTTGACACACTCGCCAGGACGTGTAATGGGGTCACATCCCCTACAACAGTCACCTTCTTCGCTGCAAAGTCTATGTTGAAAGATGTCACACCTGCGGGTACACAGACCAATGCTTTAGATCAATTAATTTGAGTAACTTAGGACAAAAGATTCACTATTAGCATCATTATTGGCCGATGTTGGCATTCTAACAGCCATAATTAATCTTGGAATCCAGCTAAAAGCATGAAAGTTGAATTGACTGAATGAAAGACACAATCCTTTGCTGGTTTTTGATTCATCAGTAGATGACCTCATATAGAATTTGATTGAAACAGATTACTTTTGATAAGTTATGTCAAATTAATGACGCCTCTCTCTCTCTCTCTCTCTCTCTCTCTCCATTTCTTTAATTAGTCTTGCCAAATACGTAAACGAAAACGAAGGTGTATTTGGAAGAAGACAGGATATAGAGACTTGCAACACTTCCTGGGTAATAATAACGTTTGAAAGAGAGAGCGAGAGAGAGAGAGACAAGGGTGAGCTATTGGATGCCATAAAGTCATGTCACATGTGCATACCTTCCATTCTGGACAGATGTTTCCTCACTTTTCCCTCGCAACCTTTGCAGTGTAATGATACTCTCAAAACCACTACCTGAAATCAGAATATAAGTAATTACACCGACGAATTTGACTGTAAATCCTTGGAACCATAAATATGAAGAATTGCACTACTTACTGATCTTAGTAACTAAAACATCTCAACCAAGTTAAGTGCAAACCTGATTCGGACTTGAAGATGAAGATGGTCTCGAAGCGGTAGATTCCTCTTTACTTAAAGCTTGAGTAATCATGTTGGGTTCAACAGGAACTAGCTGTGCTGAAACTGGATCATAGTCTGGTATCCCATCAACGAAAGCTGCGTCGCCCAAAAGATTTCTAGACGAGCCAGGAGGGGCAATAATAGAACCCCCAGGCTTAGCCCAGCTCTTTCTAACAATATCTTTTGGAACATTAAGAGAAGCAGCACTCTTCTTATCATCATCATCAATATCAGCTCGCTTAAAAGAGATTTTCTTGTTCTTTTGATCATTTGGTTTGGGTTTTGGTTTTGTAGAGTTCGAATTCTTGTTGCTGTTTTGATCACTGGCTTTATTCTTTGAAGTGCTTTTTTGGCTCTTGTGAAGTAGCTGATAAGGGACGGGGTTGATGGGTGGTGGTTGAGAAGTACAAGGAACTAAAGGGAGAGTTCTTGGGATTCTTTTTTGGTCTCTGATGACGGGGTTGCAGCGATCAATGGTTGGGCCACCGGGCTGAATGGTGGAGGAGGAAGAAGAAGGCCGATCCATGCTCATGCATATGGCTGTTGAAGCTTGAGATGCACAAAACATATCTATTTTCTTCATCTTCGGAAGTTGACAAGAGTGTGGCCTAGCTAGCTAGAAATTTAGAGAATCTGCATTTCAGAGAGAGCGATACAAAGAGAGAGAGTGAGAAGAACTTCTTAAAGAAGGTTGTTCGTTATGCCTACAATTATGCTTGAACAACTTGAACAATTTGGATAGAGAGGGAGAGTACTGAATGAAGAATATCACAATTTCACTACGGGATTTATTGTCTAATAAAGAAGTACGGATCAAGTGGAGAAGTTTCTACACTTGCAACTCGATCTTAACCAGTTGCCACAGCACGAAGTGTCTAATGACTGGTAATTTGGTATGTGATGAAGATGAGTTTTTCTTTTTGGTTGATGAAGATGAGATCTCTTAATCAAGCAGGAAATGCTTACAGAAAGTTGAAAGTTCAACCCATAACATCTTGAGTGGAGAAAAATGATTCATGCAGCAGATACAGATCACAGCCACTACTAGTAAGTTTGGAATTGGTTCATGACAGACATGCTTGTGCCTCCAGTAGTTTTGACATTGACATAAAGGGCCCACGGCACAGCCATACGAGCAAGAGTCCAAGCCTAACGGCATTATAGGACTGCATTAATTTGCTAGATAATTAACCCCATTGTAATTGTAAACTGTAAAAGGCACGAAGAAAAGAAAAGATTTGCACATGGGCTGCTGCTGCTGCTGCTGCTGCATTTCTTTTACTTGGAGGACAACAGGAAAACAGTGATCTTTAATGGATGAAAATGAGATGCAACCACCTCTTTTCCCAGATTTTAATGGGTGAAAATGATATGAACTGGGCGATTTTCTCTTTTTAGTAAAATATATCAAGTTCAACAATGTTAGTACAATATCCTCTCACAAAATCATCCTTCTTGGTTACTGTGTTAGACGCAGAGTAATTTTAACAAGAATTGAAAGTTAACAAGAGGATTAATAAGGCCAGATGATTTCCAATCCATTATTCTTTAATTTCAGAAGAATCTTGTCTGTAAAATCATATGGAGCCCACTGAAATCTTTAAGCTTAGATTAGCAGAGATCTCAGAGGAAATTTACATAAAACGCATTGTTTTGAATGTAACATTATGGCTTAAACAAGACAATTTTAGTGGTGTAAATTAATGTATGGCCTACAGTTTTAATGGTTAATTAATAAATAGTTGGGCAAGAAGTTGTCTATGAATTCAATATTCGAGAAGGAACAGCACAAGGGTCGAATGGGACAGGGCAACGGTAGACAGCAACAGCTAATGACTTGGGCTGGCCTAGGCCTATAATTATATCGAAGGAATATTTCTTGAAAAAAAAGAGGGGGGGGGGGTGTTGGATTTGTATCTACAAGAACTTGATGTTGATGGTCCATGGACAATTTTAGGTCATTGTTTGAGCACGAGACCTTGGGATTATAGGTTTCGTGCCTCCCAAGGACTTGTTAGTGTTAACCTGCATTTATTTACCCCTCCCTCCCTCTGCTACAAGCAAGCCTACAAGATCCTTAAATCCAGCCCAATTTCCATAATCAAATGCCCAAGTTGATAGAATTTCGAAGCCTTCTTGGTCCAAAAAGCAAAATAAATCTAAAGAAGATATGCAAGCACAAAAACAGCTGAAATTTGTAATTGGGCTGATGTTTCACATGTGAGTTCTACACGATTATTAAACTCAATCTAGAACATGACCCGGAACAAGACTTCCTTCATGGATTTGCAAATTAACTATGGGTTGGCGAATCACCCTAGATGTATCTTAAAAGATTGAAATGATGTCCTTTTCATTAATAAAAAAAAAAAAACCCTTCGAAGTTATCATGGTTGGACTTCACTCGGGTTTAGTCGGGTTAAATTAATTATGAATTGATTTACTAATCACCTCAAGTATGACCGCGTCAACTAAATTACACTAGATCAACTTTTGAAACTATTCATAAAACTTGACCTAAAGTAGGCTCCTTATTCACTGGTCAACAATACTCACACGATGTCCCTAATAATAATACAACGCAAACATGTTTAATAAAAGAGAAGCACATAATGATTATTATTTAGGATGGGAGTTATGTCTCTCCAATTCAAATCTATGAAAACATGGAGCATATCAGTGACTTTAAGGATGATAAAGGTGTTCTTGTGGCTGATTATAATGGCTTGAATATGAAAAAGGAGATGAATCCTGACAGTGAGCTTGGTGGTATCTTCGACAGATGAATCTTACCAAATATTACTTTAAAAAATAGAAGATCAACATGTAAATCATATATACCTTTGAAGAAGACACTGTATAGGGTTGTGTCAACTGAGAAGTGGAGGGTTACCAAAAATTTAAACTCTATTTAATTGGAAGTTAATAATCCTTGTCGCACGTATATATCGTCGCAGCGATCATCTTTCCAAATTAAGATATTTGGGTGAGGGTGGAAAGAACAAGAAATTCTTGTCCTTTATCAAGTAAAAAGGTTTAGAGTCGCCATCTAGTATTTTAGTCACTAGAAACCCTAACTAATCTTTAGAGTCTAGATAAAGAGACTAGGTGTGTATAGAAAGGATAATATTACTCCTAGTACACCCTATCTAAAGTAAGTTGTATTATTTATTTATTTATCTATTTAGTGAGATACTGTTGTGTTTTTCTAATCTTTAATTTGTCTATTGATCAAAGTAGGTCCATCCTAGTTGAGTGGGGCTTTATAGGTCGAGCCTATCCATTCTAAAACGTGATGTTTGAGAGCCTCACTAGATAGTCATGTTAGTCCAAGATTACACTAGAGAGCGGGAGATACGAGATCAATCCCTGTAGATTGCATGAGGTTTGAGAGTCCTACTACATAGTCATGCTAGTTCGAGACTACATTGGAGAGCTACAGATAGAAAATGTATGTCAAAGATACAATATTTTTATTTGAGAAACAAACTTACATTTTTACCGAGAACAGTGCATCATAAGGTGATCTGAGTTTCCAGTACAAGGGAGACTTTCTTCTTCCATATCCTAAAGGTGGTAGGTGTTTGTCTTGACTATCCTAATAACTTTGAATGAGTCATCCCATTTTAATTTAAAGGTGTAGTAAACCTTTAGGATACACCAAGCACACATGGGCTAGTTCCTCCTAATTCTTCCTTAAGATTTAATTTCCACTATGAGAATAATTCTGCTTGGAATGTCCTTTATATTGGTTGTCCTTATAAAAATGAAAAAGTGCATGTCGTAACACACTTGCCTTCTCCACTCATATATAATTTTCCAATATTTGTTTCACATTTAGCAAGCTTTTGTTTGGCAAGACGTAAAGCTTTCTCCATAAAATGTAGTCTTTTACCCTACTTACCTAGGCATCTAAAGCTATTAACTCGAGCAACTCTTCCACCATGAATATCTCCTTATTAAACCTCTTTAAGTATGCCCACGTGGACTTGCCCTCTAGCTAGGTAACATTAAATAGCTTCATTGATCTTCTCTTAGCAAGTATATTGATGCTGAAACATGCCACTAGTTTGGTGTAGAGGTCATTGAAGCCTCTAATAGAGAATGGCTAAATTATTATACTAGGTGTGCACAGACCCTCTGAAGGTTGCCGGAAGGATCTTACACATCACACTATTATTCTGGATAACCAGTTCCAAGCTATTACGCATGATTTTCACATGCTCCCTTAAGTTAGCAAAACCATCATAGTTGACTAAGCTTGTTTTTATAGAAATGTAGTCCCGAGGGATTTGAGTGTTCAATACTTATTTGGACAAGGAAGAACCCCTCACTTGATGGTGGTTGTAGAAATTCTCCTAAATATGCTCAAATACAGGTTGTCTCTTTATCATTTATATGTTAGGCTTTAGGGAGCCCGGGGGGTCTTGGTGTGGAATGTCGAGATCGGTAAATGGTGTCCATCCTATGGTTGTTAAGGGGAACACATCTAGAGTCCCCACTCTACCCGAGGGTATTATGATGGCTTAAGCAACTCCTGGAGGGACTTAATGAGCATTGTTGTAAAATACTCTCCTAAAGGTCATTCTGTCTAAACTCCTCATGATAGTGTTATTGTCTACATGTGCTGGAAACGACTAGTGGAAATGGAGTTAAGGCATTGTGTTGTTGAAGGTGCCAAAACTTCATTGGGTGGTAAGGCTTACTTGTTTCCCTTGGGTTGCCAACACGGCCTAGATGAGGAGTTGTACCTGATTAATAAGTTATTGGATGTCTGGCTAAGTAGAAATGCTCGCTTTAACAAGTAAATCTGTCATGCGTCCCGACTTGGGTGTGTCTTAGTTATCTGCTATGAAATGGTTTAAAAATGTCAAAAACAAGTTTTAGAAAGAAATTGGTGACTTTTTTTATCAGTTTTTCACAGACAACGCTAATTGATGATGTTCCAAAATCCAAAGTGCATGAGAATAAAGCTTATATGGTTAGATTAATCGCTTAATTTTTGCAATATAATCTATTCTCATTTGCCAAGATGGGTGGTAGCTTAGTGTGGGAAGTCAGGTACCTACAAAAGACCTCTTTTGATAGATGTAAGGACTCTTAGATGTTTAAATAAATATTTTTATAGAGAGTGCAATAATATTTTAGAGAGAGACTTTAAAAATATATATGCAAATATGTAGATAATAGACAGATTGTCTTTTTTACCTTGGTGATTCATGGGGTATTTATAACTCATAAATCTTATTTTTTTTTTCTTGAGTAGAGAAACTGAAGAGTAATTTTATCTTCATAAATTAATATTGTTAGTTAAGAGTTGTATCCACTTAAATGTATTAATGAGATGGAGAGATGTAAACCATAAGAGATTGTTGTACACCTAAGGGTGTAAAGGGTGTAGGATTCATAATAAAATGTATTTGGTAGGTAAAAAATCTTGAGGAACCTACATGGGTCCTAAAAAAAATCAAGCTCAAAGTGTTGGGCTTGGGTCATGCGGTTGGGCCTGATTGGCGTCCAAAATAAACCCATACACACTGCTTAGGTCAATATGTTCTAGGCTTTAACGACATGTTGAGTGATTGGACCCAAACACATTTCTTGAGCATATATTCTCTTTTTTTTTCCTTAAAGGATTTTTGGGCTCGTTAAATTTGATTTGAGTTAACAAAAAAATATTTTTGAAACTACTTATAAATCATGATACATCACATGAAATATTAATATATCTAAAATTATTTGTAGGTTAATGAGAAATTAATCTCAGTTAAACTTGAAAAAAAAATAAAAAAAATTAAATTATATTGATGAAAAATTGTTTCTTCTCTTTCACATATATATATATATATATATATATATATCCCATATTAGAAAAAAAAAATTAGAGACTCTTCTTCACTTTAAAAGCCTTTATATATAAAGGTTTTTGTTGATTTATTAAAAAATAAAAAGAAAGTATTTTTAAAATTATTTTCCTTTTATTTCATTTTATATGTAGAAAGAAAGTCAGTTTTGAAAATCATCTAGACTTAATATTCAAATGCATTAGTTAAATTCATCTCATTTTGTTATATTATGTAATTTGTATAGTATGATTTAATTTATTTAATTCATTAATATTTTTTCATTGACATGCTAGTTTAATCTCTTATGTTGCATGTCTAATTTATTCTTCTTAGTTCACGAATTTGCTGTATGATCTATTTTTTTAGTCTTTTTATATATAAATTGTTAACACATTAAAAATTAGAACAAATGCTCCACGTAGCTTAAATAAAACACCTTTCAATCAATTTAAAGACTACACCTTATTAAATAATTAATTCAAGATTTAATTAATTAATTTATATCAATAAATGCATTGACTTCAATTAAATAAATTCAACTTTATTTAACTTTGGAAAAATAAATTAAACTTTATTTGATATAAATTTTACAAAAATAGAGGGCTTGTGATTCAGGGCCTGCACCATATATAGACTGGCTCAGAAAGAGAGCAGCAGTTTCTCATGAGCAGAGAAGGCCCAATTATGACACGGTATGTATTCCTTCATCGCTATGTTTTCCACACCACAACTTCAGAATTTGTTTTTAATACAAGCTAAGACAAGGTATTTAAAACATTGCAAGGGAAAAACTACACTAATATTTTGATTTTGTGCTAACAAGTACCAGGAACGACGAACACGTATATCTTCCAGCTGAAGTGGCACCTTTGCTATAAATTCCATGCAAACATGGATTACAGAAGACAGCCACTAAATGAATCAAGATATTGACAAGGTCTTGACACTATACATCGTAGTTCTGCCGATCATTTTATTTAAAGCCCTTTCCCTTCATCTCCATTCAAAATGCGATTCCGGAAATCATTCACCATGAGAGGCAATCCTTCTCTCAAAGAAATTCTTGGCTCCCAATTCAGCAGCTCCTTCGCTTTACTTATATCAGGTTTCCTCTTATGTGGATCATCAGCAGTGTTGGGTTTGAATTCTATTGTTGCACTTGAATCAATAGTCTCCTTGACAACCTTCATAATACGGCGGAAAGATTAAGTGCCATCATCAACTAGGAGTTTCCATCTCTCACTATCTCTATCTCTATCTCCCCATGCACACACACACTTGGGAGTAAGCAATTCTAAACTAATAGCCTTGTTTTGAATCTCACCAAGATAAGGTGATCACAGCACTCGGAAAAGGAATCCGCGTCTATTTAAAAATAAGAAAACTCTAAAATTTGAAGGAAGACAAACCTCTGCAAGCTCGAGCATAGTGAACTCTCCTGGGTTGCCAAGGTTGAAAGGTCCCACGTGCTCGCCTTCCATTAGAGCCACCAGCCCATCAACCTGTCAATGGAAAAGGCTTTTAACATACTTTATCATGTTAACCTTTTAAAACCTAAACAGGAATCCTAAAACATATTTAATGTTCAAGATATTCTCTGCATTTGCAATTATTCTCTATTTGGTTCTTTAAAAAAATAGAATTCATCAATTCTAAGACCTTCTTTTCCAAACCCTTATGCAACCACTTCCCTGATTAGTGGCCATGAATTGCAACTACAAATGTGTTTTGAGTAGTTTGCATTGAGATAAAGGATCTCAAAGGCCATACAGCTTTCATGAAATTTTAGATGCTGGCAGTAAAATGGAAATGTTGATAACAACGTCATACCAGGTCAGAAACATATTGGAAGCTCCTAGTTTGTTTCCCATCCCCATATACAGTCATTGGCTGTTTGCGAATGACCTGCAAACATTGTTCAACTAGTTAAAAAAAAATTATAGAAAGCAGAGCTTTATTTAGACATCCCAAAATTCAAATGGCAGTCTATTGCCGATGTCACTGCTTGAAAAAGGAGAATAATACCTGAGCAACGAAATTACTGACAACACGTCCATCATCCAAACACATGCGAGGCCCATATGTATTAAATATGCGAGCAATACGTACCTGCAAATGGAAAGAGCCATCATTAGCCCATTTCCCGCCAGTTAACTAAGCACATATATGCAAGAGCAGCCATTGCAGGATAGAAAAATAGGCAACACAGACAACACAAAAAGGCTGATATCATATCAACACAGATGACATAAGGCTTAAAGTGTTGCATTCTCAGCATTAAATAATTGGAGAAATTCACCAGTTGTTATGAGAAAAAAATGGATACAAGCTTCTTTTGAACCCAAGCTGCGGCAACAGAGGAGACAATGAATGCTAATATCGCTGCAAACTATTCGTCATTTTCTATAACTAAATTCATTTATTTCAATAGTAGCTATTTTCACCAAAGACCTGGGCCAATCTAACCCACCCTTTACTGCCCACACAAAGGCTATGGGTAGTTCATCAAGTTTACTAGTCATCAAGCTAAACAACATATTTCTATAAGCAAATATCATTTATTTCAATCAGTAATTATATTAACTTAAAACCTGGCTTATATCACCCATCCCTTTTCTACATGCGGCAGAGCCCAGGAGCAGCTGATCAAGCCAACTAATCTTTGAAGAAGTGAAGATAAATGTCAAGCTTTGAGGACTTTGCATAAATAGGAATGGGTGAAAGTTGGACCAGTAGTTTAACAGTGCCAAAAGGAAGGGTGGTGTTGTCAGTTTCCAGTTTCATGCAACCATTTAAACATTGTAGGATGTGGACATCAGGCACACCACGTCAAATTAAATTGATAACATTTTGAACAGGCAAATTCAAGTGGATATGAAGACAATCCCCCCTGCCCCGCCCCATCCCTTCAACCTACCCAAACAAATCAACAATTATAAAGGAAGTAACACAGATGGACTGGTAGAATGCTGAACTGTCAGAAGAAAGGATACCATTATGCCTGACAACTCCATGAAAAATTAATTACTTTTATTCGTTCACATTGTATTCCAATATTTTTCCGAAGACAAGTGACCAATCTAAGCAGTGTTGAGTTCATTTTTGAAGTAACCATAGCAGATACTTCTGTAAAGACATTAGATTCATGTTGAACCTTTGCAGTTATTTCAAGAAGAACAATGAATAAAATCATGCCTGAAAACCATGTTCTTTCCAACATTAAAATAGTAGACCATTATATTGCTTTCTACACAAGTACATTACGTGATTTCTTTCAAATGAAAACACTTCCATGAAACATAATGAGCCAAATCAAATTATTTAGGCCCTCAAAGAGGTCAAAGCCATGCAACAAATCAAGGAATTGGCTTGTTGATTGCAGGCCATTCTCAAATACCGTACGCTCAAAAGGAGAGACTAATCAATAATAAACTCTATTTTACCAGAGATATACAAGGTAGGCTCCAACTCAGTTCACACTTTATTGTCTACAGAATTGATTGTCTAGAACGCACATGCATCAACTTATTGAATATACAAATAAAAGCTTAACATTTTATGACTGCCATTTCAACAACAACCAGTAATTTTTGACGGTGCATGATCCTGTAGAATTGCATTCATCATCTGAAAGGAGCAGATCTATTGAGAAGCACCGAGAAAAACCACTGATATACAAACAACATCATGCAAATTTTATACACCCAAAGATCCTAATAACAAAATAAGCGTGTCATTATAGCTTGCACCTTGCAGTCTAGTAATATATCAAAAACAATTACCTCGACATCTGCACCTCGGTGATAATCCATGGCTAGTGTTTCTGCCGTCCGTTTTCCTTCATCATAGCAACTCCTCTCACCTAACGAATTCCAAAGCACACCCTATCAACAAACACAGTACATTGTTGCATTAATGAAACAAACAGATGTTTCTAACTAGCATCTGACCTATTGGATTCACATTTCCCCAATATGTCTCCTTCTGCGGATGCTCAAGCGGATCTCCATAAACCTCACTCGTACTGGTTAGCAAAAACCTCGCCCCTACCCTCTTCGCCAAACCCAACATATTAAGCGTGCCCATCACATTAGTCTTGTACGCAAACAATTCACAGTCAAGGATCCAAGAATTCCAAAACAAAAACACACGAATCACACACACATAATTAACATTAATGACAATTAAGAAAGCTTAACAACTTCATAAAAAGGATATAATAGTCTTGACTGGGTTATATTTATAATGAACTGGCGAAGCAGGACAAGCCAAGTGATAGATCTGATCAACTTCTAACAAAATAGGCTCAACGACATCATGTCTAATTAATTCAAACCTCGGATTCCCAAACAAATGAACCAAATTCTCTTTCCTTCCTGTAAAAAAATTATCAATCACAATAACCTCATCACCCCGCGAAATCAATTTATCCACCAAATGACTCCCAACAAATCCAGCCCCACCAGTAACCACGATACGCAAACTCTTCCGGCCGATCCCAGCTGGGACGCGGCCTGGAAACGTCCTCTTAGAGAAAAACCCGGAGGACCCAGAGGAGGAATCTTGGTTGCCATGGTAAATTGAAGAGGAAAGAGAAGAATGGGTGGTTGGATCAGATGGGTTAAGGCGGGAGAGAGTAGGCTGAAAAATGAAGAAAGTAGAACCAATTAAAATGCCAACAAGAATGAAAAGAAGGCGCTGTTCTTTGAAGAGATAATTAATGGATCTAGGGAGAGATCTGGGGTGTTTTAGCATTTTAGGAGAGTAAGATTGGGAATTTGGGATTTCTTCGTCTCTCCTGTGATTTAAGCTTGTTTGTTTGTGTAATTGTTTCATCATCGTGGGAATTGGGATTTCTTTTTTTCAAAGTTTTGGAGACGGAAGAAGAAGAAGAAGAGAGGACTAGTGGTGTTGGGTTTAAGCATCAGTGGTTTCTTCTTCTATTCTTGGGGAAGCCAAAGAGGAGGACCGCCATGTTTTTTATCACGCCGGATGAAATGTTTGTTTTTCCGCTGATAAAAAGTTTTAACTTTTTTATCTTAAATTAATTTTTTATATTGTCTTAGTTTTCGATGTAAAAAATAAATTTAAAAAATATTATTTTAATATATTTATAAATAAAAATTATTTTAAAAACCACAATACTAAACTAACATAAAAAGAAATTCTTGCCTGCCTTGTTTTTCTTTAATTGTATTATTTATTTTTGTCTGTTTTTACCCGGGGAAGGAAGTAAATTGCAAGGTGTAATTATTGAATTTTATTTATTTATTTTATAATATCTGGCTTGGTCAAAGAAGACTTGAAGTTTATGATTGCAGAGATTAGCAATAACTTAGAGTTCAAGACTGGAGATTTTCCTCAAATTCAAACGAATTGCATAAAGAAATTGAACTGTTGTGAGCTAAAAGAAGTAAGAACATGCCGAAGGTTCAAATTCTACATAAAATTGCGCAGTTTATAGATCATCATTATTATCATCATCATCATTATTATATAAAAAAACCTCTTTCATCATGAAAATAACATGGTTGAAATTTTTTGTAACAAATTTTTTAGTTTTATTACTCTTCATTTAACTTATTTATATTATTCTTTTTATTCTTATCTTTGTTCTTTTATAATTTTTTTATATTTTTTTTTAAAAAATTATTATACAAGACTAAAAATTTAAAGATGTTTTATTATAGCAATTGTAATATTATCTTATTTTTCTAGTACGTTGAAAATTAATTTGAAATCTTACATGTTTTGATTCATAGTTATATTTTTTTTCTTGATGTCAAAAAACCACGCTAATAACACCTACATGTTCATTCTTTTATGTAAGAAAAAACATTATTCAACCTGCAGCGAGGTAATTTAAATAAAAGCATTAATAAAAAAAATTTATTTATTGCCACAAATGATTCTTGATTTATTTAATGAAAAACATGTATAAAAAAAAGTCGTTAAAAAAGCTTGCATGTTGATATTTTTGCCAAAACAAATTATTTAACCCGCATCATATGGCAAGTCAAATAGCTAATTAGAAATATACTAAAACTACTCAGCCTTTTTCACTGTAGCAATCCACAATGAAAGGCTAAGTTGTTTCTTTTTTTTTTTTAAGTTTTTTTTATGCCTTTAGCCTTTTTTTTCTTCTTCTTTTAATAAATTTTATTTTGTTTAATTTAGTTTAAGCTATTTTTTTTCATTTTTTCTTCTTTGATGCCTTTAGCTTTTTTTTTTCTTTTAATAAATTTTGTTTTGTTTAATTTTGTTTATTAATGTTAATATTTTTTTTAATTTAGTTATCAGATTTTTATGACATTGATCCCAAGTTTAACAGGTTAATTTGGTTTCACGAGTTAACCCAGATTTTTTTTCTTTTTAATTAATTTTTTTCATTTACTTTAGTTTGTTAATGTTAAATTTCTTTCTATTTAGTTATCAGACTTTCATGGCACATATCTCAGGTTTCACGGGTTAACTTGGTTTCACGGATTAACCCAGTTAATTCTGGATTAACCCGTCCATTTTTTTTATTTTTTTATTTTATTAATGTTAAATTTTTTTATTTAGTTATCAGACTTTCATGATAAGGATCTTAGGTTTAACAGGTAAATCTGGTTTGACGAGTTAACCCAGAGTTTTTTTTCTTTTTAATTAATTTTTTTCGTTTACTTTAGTTTGTTAATGTTAAATTTCTTTCTATTTAGTTATCAGACTTTCATGACACATATCCCAGGTCTAACGGGTTAACCTGGTTTTACGAGTAACCCAGTTAATTCTAGGTTAACCCGTCCATTTTTATTTGTTTTTTTCTTTTATTAATGTTAAATTTTTTTATTTAGTTATCAGACTTTTATGACATGGATTCCAGGTTTAACGGGTTAACCTGGTTCGACAAGGTAACCCGAAGTTTTTTTTCTTTTTAATTAATTTTTTTTGTTTAATTTAGTTTGTTAATGTTAAATTTCTTTCTATTTAATTATCAGACTTTCATGACACATATCCTGAGTTTGACTAGTTAACCTGGTTTCACGGGTTAACTGAGTTAATTCTTGGTTAACCCATCAACTTTTTTTTTCTATTTAGTTATCAAACTTTCATGACATGAATACCAAGTTTGATGGGTTAACCTGATTTGAAGGGTTAATCCAGTTAATTCAGATTTTTTTCTTTTTCTTCATTAATTTTTTTCTTAATGTTGGTTTTTTTTCTTTGTTTTTTTTTCTTTTTAATTAATCTATTTAATTATCATACTTTTATGACATGATCTTGCAGCCAGACCCACATCCAAGGCTCTTGGATCTGATGTTGCAGTCAGACTCACTTAAACTTGAGTCATGTAAGTTTAATATTATTATTAATATTATAAATATTACTCTTGGGTCAAGCGTTGCAATTAGACCCAAGGCTTTTTGGTATATTTTTGCAGAAAGACCTAACACTCTTAAATCTTAGCCTTTTTTATATTTTTTATGCAAGAAAAAAAAATTAACCCGTGGGTATGCCTTTGTTTTTTTCCCTTTTCTTTTTCTTTTTAAGCATTTTATTTTGGACTGCACAATGCAGTCCACAGTGAAAAAGTTGATGCCTTTAGTTTTTTTCTGGCTTTTTTTAATTATTTTTTTTCATTTACTTTCTTAATATTAAATTTTTTCTATTGAATTATCATACTTTTATGACACGGATCTCAGGTTTGACGGGTTAGACCAGTTAATTCTGGGGTAACCCGTCAATTTTTTTTCTATTTAGTTATCAAACTTTCACGACACAAATCCAATGTTTGACGTGTTAACCTGGTTTAAAGAGTTAATCCAGTTAATAGATTCTTTTTCTTTTTCTTCATGTTGGTTTTTTTTTCTATGTTTTTTTCTTTTTACTTAATCTATTTAATTATCACACTTTTATGATACGACCTTGCAGCCAGACCCACATCCAAGGTTATAGGGTTTGGTATTGCAGCCAAACCCACTTAAACTTGGGTCATGCAAGTTTAATGTTATTATTAATATTATAAACATTACTCTTGGGTCAGACGTTGCAGCCAAACCCAAGACTCTTGAGTATAGTTTTGCAGAAAGACGTAACACTTTTAAATCTTAGCTTTTTTTGATATTTTTTATGCAAAAAAAATTGACCCGCAACATCACGCGGGTCATCTAACTAGTACATATACTAAAAGGAAACCCTATTTCACAGTAGAAAATGGTTGAGATTTATTTTTTTCATTTTTTTACTACAACAGGTACTGTAGTGGTGGCAAATTTGTAATTTTTTTTGTTTTTTTAGAAAAAAATATTTTCTTAGATTTCTTTTTTTTTTTTTTTTACTTAGCATATTTATCACTTTACACTTGGTTTATATATCACCATTTTCTTTTTTTATCTTCGTTCTTTTATAATATTTTTTTAGTTTTCCCTTTTTTTTCTTAATATGTTTTTGGTAAAAAAAATATTATTTTTTATTATTTACACTTGGAATATTTACCACTTTACATTTGACTTATTTATACCATTTTTTTTTGTTCTTATCTTCATGATTTTGTAATTTTTTTTCTTTTTTTCTTTACACTTCTTTTTTTAAAAAATTATTATACAAAACTAAAAGTAAATGATGTTTCATTGTAGCAATTGTAACATTGTTCTATTTTTCTACTACATTAAAAAGTAAATTGAGATCTTACATGTTTTTATTAACGCATATAATATTCACTTTATTTTATTATATGTAAACGTTGACTTTTTTTTATTCACACTTATATTTTTACTCAATATAACAAAACATATTAATAATACTTACACATTTATTCTTTTGTGTTAGAAAAATAATCATATAACCTACAGTGAGACGAGTCAAATAGAAGCGTCAACATTTTTTTTTCATTTATTGGCATATATAATTCTTGATTTTTTTTAATTAAGTGCATGTATAGGCTTTTTTATTTGTAATTAGGATTTTTTTGTGTAAAAAAACACATTGAAAAGGCCTGTTTATTTATTTTTAGCAAAAAAATATCTAACCCGTGATGAATCACAAGTCAAATAACTTGTGATAACTAAATTAAAAACACATGAGATGAGTAGGATGAGGAGGAAATCAAGCTTTTTTTAATGGTTTAGAGTGTGTTTGGTATTGTGGTAGTTGTTATGGTTGTGGTTAAAAAAAAGTGATTTTAATAAAAGCATTTTTTCTGTGGTTTGTAAATATATTTTGTGTGCTTGGTTTTAAGTGTGGTTTGATTTTATTGTAGTAAAAACATGTTTGATTAAAACTGTAGTTGAGGTTAATGTTCTACATAAAATTACTAAAAAGGGCATAAATGAAATAATTCTTTGTGTCAAGAGGAAACAAAACATGTGGTCCAAATAAAAACTGGCAAAAAAAGAATATGGTGAAATTACAGATTCTGTGATAATGAAGGATCGGAAAACAGGACAGTCTCGTGGATTTGGCTTTGTGACCTATTCAAATCCATGTGCTGTTGATCGTGTCATTCAGGATACTCTTGTTATCAATGGCAAACAAGTACGATTTTGCTGTTGGATTTAAATACTGAACATCATCCTTTTCTCTTCTTCTTTTTACCCCCTCAAAAATCCGCGAGCAGGGAATTGGCCAGTCAAGGTGAGTGTGTGAGGTTAATGTGAGCTTGGCATGGCAGAGGGAAGCACAGTAGAGAGAGCATGAGAAGATCGCAGAAAGGAAAAGCAGCAGGAAGGAAACGGTATGAGGTATATGCAAGGTTGAGACAGGGAAGCTGCAGGGAGGAGGACAACGCGATGAGACAAGGGAAGCTGTGAAGGAGGAGAGATGATGGCAGCTTTGTTTGGGAGGTGAATCAGTGGAGGAGGAGAGATGATGGAAGCCACAGTGGAGGAGGACAGATTGGGCTAATTAATTTTTTTGGTAATGAACATTATTGTTTACAGCGTTTTCTGAACATCAACCACGACAAAAGCAAGGTAGAGTTGCTTTTGCTACTCCTGCGTTTGGAACACATATTTATGTGGGACCCAGGCGATTAAAACAGTGATTAGCTGTTAACCAAACAGCTTGCAAATTAGAAACGCACGAAACATGGACACTACCACGTAAACAAACAGGTTTTGAGTGGGGTAGCAAAAGGAGTGGGGGTTTAACATTGCTATGGAATCATTCTATCTCTTTGTGTTCTGTGTGAGTTACAATTTAGTTTATATGCTTATAATTTATAAAAATCAATATAAACTTGTAATTGAAATTAAAAGAGAATAGTAGCTTGCATGCTAAGCATATCGAATCATGCAAAAGAGATAAAATCAAAATAATAAACATATAATTAAATACTATATTTAAACTAGAATGATATAATGTAAGCACTTCAAATATGATAAAGTTGAATATTTGTTTTTGTCACTACCAAATGATGCATTATTTGTTCTTAGAGCTATATTGTTTGTCACTTAATGCAAACGAATGGAATACAATCGGCCTCTCAAGATTTAAACAATACAATTTTTAAAGGATACATTTCCTTTGAAAGCCTATGAACAAAAAGAAGAAGGGAACTCAAAAAATCTCTATGAAAAACTGGAACCAAAGTTACTAATCAAAAGGCAAGAAAAAAAATGTAGAATAAAAGGCAAACCACTTTTAAAAACTGTAGAGAAAAAGTTAGGTGGCTACTGCAAAGTGTGCAGAACATCTTCCTTTCATCCCTTATTTTTACTGATTTTTGAAATTAAAATTGATGCATAATTAATTTCTGCTGCTTTACCTTAATTCCTCACAGAATAAAAACCTTACTGTTTTTTTTCCCACATATTTTTTCTTTGATAATAAATTTTCAGGAAAAAGAAATTTATCCAGCCTCTTTATTCATGGACCAATAATATAAATGGGTTGCAAAAAAATAATTATTTATGGGTTAAAGAATTATTTTATAATAAACTCAAATCGAAGTTCAAAATAGATTGGCAAAAATAAACTCAAATCAAAGAAAATTGTTCGTCGAAGAGTTGAAAAACTTGAGCTTGCATATGGACAATACCAGGGTTTGACTTCTGATGCACCCTGGCTCGATAGACGGCAGCAAAGTGAAGCAACTTGAGCTCGAGTCTTTCGAGAACTTCCAGGGTGCTGGCTGGTTTCTTGAATCGGGGGACTCGCAATTTGGGATTTAGCTGGTCAGACAAAAATAGCAACAGTGATATTTTAAAGGAGTCATTTGCCCTAAAACCCATCAATCCTTTCCTACTATGGCTACAACGTGCATCCATTAAAGTTTCATCGCTTTGTTTGTTGCTCCTTTTTTATCCAATAATCTCACTGTACAATCAATACAATATCTCCCTCTCCCTCGACGAGCTTGTGTATTTGTATTTTAAACGCATGTAGATGAATTTGACCCATGATTTAACATCAACTTTTATTGGTAATTTTATCCAACATGGTTCTTAGTATTTGTTTCATAGCATAATGTTAGCAATGGTACAAAGTAATTGCTTGATTAAACATATAGTATCGATCCAGAAATTTAATTTTTGTTTCTTCACGACACGGGAAATGAGTAGGGCAATATCATTATTTATATGAATTGATTCCCACTAATTCAACTAAAATGAAATTGATTAAACTCTAGAGGTATAGTTTAATTGGTCAGATTTTGAATTTGTTTCCTAGAGATCACTAGTTTGAGTCCCATAAACTTCAGGGTCACTGAAAGCTTTACAATTCTATTTATAATATTCAATGTTATAAAAGTAATTACTTTTTGGCTTTTTTTAATTTATTCTTTAATATTTGATTGACTTTGAATTGAACATCATAATTTATTTCAATTTATTTTCTATGAAGTTACTATAGTTTCAAAGAAGCATCCTGATATTTGATTAGCACTTAATTTTATAAGAATCTATTTTTATTATCATATCATTAAGTAAAAAAATAATTTTTAAAAAACAAAGTTCTTAAACACAATAAATTCCATGATTTGAGTAACATGTTTGGTTGGTTAAGTCGTGAGACATAGATCAATCTAATATGTCTTTGTTTTAATATTAAAAAAAATTAAAGTAAAACCATAATTTTTACTAATTGTTTATGTTGTTTTTGAATCCATCAAGTTAACTGTGTCACGCAGGACAACTCTCACATAAGTTAATTTTTAAACTTGGATCAAATTAAAAATTATATCAAAAGAATTCAAGGTTGACCATGAGCATGATTTAGTAATAATTTCAAATAATTTATTCCATCTTCAATATTGTTTTTTTTTTTAAATTTAAAAATTTTGATAAGGAAACTAGTTTAAATAAATTTGTGATGATGCCGTAATTGGTTTATATACTTAATCATTTCTTTACGATAATTAACAAAACATAAATTTTTACCATACTGTATACAAAATGCCAAATTCTGTACGAATTGACG
>Ga0325400_1000669_pt1 | contig 26146 bp, 22 predicted proteins | sample PopdelMetagenome_2_FD_205662 | JGI IMG/M metagenome (GOLD analysis project Ga0325400, IMG submission 205662) | Populus deltoides microbial communities from Bellville, Georgia, United States - Xylem-PdKOR-R1 | ecosystem: Host-associated > Plants > Phyllosphere > Stem > Wood/Secondary xylem...
ATCGACGCCAACATCACCGTCAGCTGCGCCGACACCGAGGAGAGCTACTCCCAGCCCGACGTGCGCACCCTGGTCGCCGACTGGGGCACCCGGTACCCCCTGTTCGGCGCCGACGCCGCGCTGTCGCTGTACACCTGCACCCCGTGGGACGCCCCGCGCACCCCGCTGCCCGACCGGGACGCCGAGGGCGCCGCACCGGTCCTGGTGATCGGCACCCAGGGCGACCCGGTGACCCCGCTGCCCGGCGCCGTCGACATGGCGCAGGACCTGGCGTCCGGCGTGCTGCTGACCTGGCAGGGCAGCGGGCACACCGCCTACCCCAAGACCCCGTGCGTGACCGACGCGGTCAACGCCTACCTCGTCGACCTCGCCGCGCCCGCCGCCGACCTGACCTGCCCCGCCTGACCGGCTCGGACGCACCCGCCCGTCCGCCCCTAGGGTCACGGGATGGCCCGCACCGCACCCGCCGTCCTCGAGGTCGGTGACCACGAGGTCCGCGTCTCCAGCCCGGACCGCGTGGTCTACGACGCCACCGACCGCACACCCGCCTTCACCAAGCTCGACGTCTGCCGGTACGCCGCCGAGGTCGGGACGGTGTGGCTGGCCAGCATCGGCGGCCGGCCGACGGCGATGGAGCGCTGGCCCGACGGCTGGCACGAGGGCATGCGGCTGGCCACGGGCCCGGGCGACAAGGACGCCGACGGCTTCTACCAGAAGCGGCTCCCCCGCGGCGCGCCGGACTTCGTGCGGACCGCCCGGGTGGCCTTCCCCAGCGGCCGCACCGCCGACCTGCTCTGCCCCGCGGTGCCCGCGGACCTGGTGTGGGCCGCGCAGATGGGCACCCTGACCTTCCACCCGTGGCCGGTGCGGGTGCCCTACGTCGACTCCCCCGACGAGCTGCGGCTGGACCTCGACCCGCAGCCGGGCACCGGGTTCGCCGACGCCCGCCGGGTCGCCGGGGTCGCCCGCGAGCTGCTGGAGGAGCTGGGCCTGACCGGCTACGCCAAGACCAGCGGCAACCGCGGCGTGCACGTCTACGTCCGCATCGCCACCGGGCACACCTTCGAGGACGTCCGGCACGCCGCCATCGGGTTCGGCCGCGAGCTCGAGCGCCGGGACGGCGGGGTGACCACCGCGTGGTGGAAGGAGGAGCGCGGGGAGCGGGTGTTCGTCGACTTCAACCAGAACAACCGCGACCGCACCATCGCCGGCGCCTGGAGCCCCCGTGCCCGCCCCGGCGCCCCGGTGAGCACGCCGGTCACCTGGGCGCAGCTGGCCGAGCTGGAGGACCCGGCCGAGCTCAACCTGGCCACCGTCCCCGAGCGGCTGGCCGACGGCGACCCGTGGGCCGGGATGGACGACGTCGCCCACGACCTGGCCCCGCTGCTGCAGCTGTGGGAGACCCTGCCCGGCGGCGAGCTGAACTTCCCGCCGGACTACCCGAAGATGCCCGGTGAACCGCCGCGGGTGCAGCCGAGCAAGAAGGTCGCCGCGCACTGGGACGCCGACGGCAACCGGGTCGACACACCCTCCTGAGGGGTGCCCGTGCACGGGGGACTGGACAGGTGTGGTTAGGGTTCAGTCGTCGGGAAGGCTCTGTAAGTGGCAGGACCCCGACGTACGACCTCAGCTAGGAGCGAGCAATGCCCGAAGGAACTGTGAAGTGGTTCAACGCGGAGAAGGGGTTCGGCTTCGCCACCCCTGACGGCGGCGGCCCGGACGTCTTCGTCCACTACTCGGCGATCCAGACCAGCGGGTACCGCTCGCTCGACGAGGGTCAGCGCATCTCGTTCGACGTCGAGCAGGGCCAGAAGGGCCCGCAGGCTGCGAACGTCAACCCGCTCTGAACCACTGAGCGGCGGCTGATCCCAGCCACCTGAACCACCGGCAGCGCCCCCCGACCTCGCGGTCGGGGGGCGCTGCTGCGTCTGCGGGGTGCGCTCAGTGCGCCCGGGGCACGTAGCCCCCGATGAGCGCGCTCATCAGCAGGGCCCCGTCGTGCTCGCCGACCGCGGCCGCGGCGTCGGCCAGCGCCCGCCACCGGGCCCGCTCGACGTCGGTCGGCGCGTTCGCGGCGCGGGCCGCCAACTGCTCGCCGAGGCGCTCCCACTCCGACTGCGGGGTGGGCCACAGGCCGGTCAGCCGGCGGGCCTCGCCGGAGATGCCGGTGATCCGGACGACGTCGCCGGCCACGTTGGTCAGCGCGGCGACGTAGCCGGTGTCGACCAGCCCGCGGACGGCGGCGACGACCTCGGCGCGGGGCAGGCCGCTGGCCGGGACGACCTGGCCGAGGTAGGGCGCTCCCCCGTGCTCGGGGCTGTCCACGAGGCGGGCGACGGCGCGCAGCACGGGCAGGTCGCGGGTGAACCAGGAGTCGGTCAGCAGGTCGGGCACCGGACCACGCTACGCGCCCGGTGATCATGAGCCGGAGTCATGAGCTGGGCGAAGATTGTCACCCGCTGTTCATGGACCTGCGCACAGCTCGCTGACAGGATCGGGGGACCCCCTGACCGGCGAACGGCCGCACCCCGGCCGCGAGGAGAACCGTGTCCCACTCCCGATCTGCCCGCCCCGCCGTCCTCGGCGTCGCGGTGGGCGCCCTGGTCGCCGGCGGCCTGGTGACCACCGCCGCCCCGGCCGCCGCCGCCTCCCCCGACGTCGTCATCAACGAGGTCTACGGCGGTGGCGGCAACAACGGTGCCGTCTACGCCCAGGACTTCGTCGAGCTCCGCAACGACGGCCCCACCGCCGTCGACCTCGCCGGCTGGAGCGTGCAGTACGCCTCCGCCGCCGGCACGAACTGGGGCGTCACCCGGCTCACCGGGACCATCGCCCCCGGCGGCACCTACCTCGTCCAGCAGGCCGCGGGCGCGAACGCCGCCCTCCCCGCCCTGCCCGCCCCGGACGACACCGGCGGGCTGAACCTGAGCGGCACCGGCGGCAAGGTGGCGCTGTCGACGAGCACCGCCGCGCTCACCTGCGGCACCACCTGCGCCGGGACCCCGACCGTGCGCGACCTGCTCGGCTGGGGCGCCAGCACCGTCGGCGGCGAGGGCCTCCCCGCACCGGCCACGAGCAACTCGACCTCGGTCGCCCGGACCGCCGGGCCCGACACCGACGTCAACGCGGCCGACTTCGTCGTCGGTGCGCCCACCCCGGCCGGCACCGGCGGCCCCGCCCCGGACCCCGACCCGGAGCCCGAGCCCGACCCGACCGGGCCGGCCTGCGACGCCACCGCCGTCCCGGTCGGCACGGTGCAGGGCGCCGGCGCCGCCACCCCCGTCGCCGGCCAGCAGGTGACCGTCCGCGGCACCGTCGTCGCCGACCTGCAGGACGGCGGCTACCAGGGCTTCCACGTGCAGGACGCCGGCGACGGCGACCCGGCCACCTCCGACGCCGTCTTCGTCTACGCCCCCGGCGGCCCGCAGGTCGACCTCGGCGACGTCGTGACCGTCACCGGTACCGCCGCGGAGTTCCCGGCGGCGGACCCGCTGTCGGTCACCCAGCTGACCCAGGCCACCTACACGGAGTGCGGCACCGCGGAGCTCCCCGAGCCCGCCGTGCTGCCCGTGCCCAGCGACGACGCCACCCGCGAGGCGTTCGAGGGCATGCTCGTGACCGTCGACGCCGAGCTCACCGTGTCCGAGCTGTTCGACCTGACCAGCTTCGGCGAGGTGCTGCTGTCCTCCGGTGGCCGCCTGCTCTCCCCCACCCAGGCCGCCGACCCCGGCGCGCCGGCGGCCGCGGTCGCCGCGGACAACGTGCTGCGGTCGATCACGCTGGACGACGGCCGGTCCACCCGGCTTGCCGGCGGCAGCGTGCCGCCCTACCTCGCCCCCGGTGACCCGGTCCGGATCGGCGACACCGCCGACCTCGGCCCGGTCGTGCTCTCGGCCGGCTTCGGCGCCTGGCGGCTGCAGCCGGCCAGCGGCGACACCTCGGGCACCACGTTCACCCCGACCAACCCCCGCACCGGGGCGCCCGCGCCGGTCGGCGGTGACCTGCGGGTGGCCGACTACAACGTGCTCAACTACTTCGTCACCTTCGGCGGGGCCTCCCGCGGGGCGGCGAACGCGGCCGAGCTGGCCGAGCAGCAGGCCAAGATCGTGGCCGGGCTGCGGGCGCTGGACGCCGACGTGATCACCCTGCACGAGATCGAGAACTCCGCCGTCACCACGCCGGCGACCCCGTACGCGGCGGTGGAGACCCTGCTGGCCGCGCTGTCGGCGGCCGACGGCCACACGTGGGCCTACGTGCCCGCCCACGAGGACAGCGACGTCATCACCAACGCGATCGTCTACCGCACCGACGTCGTCGCCCCGGTCGGCGAGCCGATGGCCTACACCAGCCCGGCCTTCGACAACGCCCGCAGCCCGATCGCGCAGACCTTCGCGACGACCGGCTCCGGCGAGGTGTTCAGCGTGGTGGCCAACCACCTGAAGTCCAAGGGCAGCGCCTGCGCCACCGGCAACGACACCTCCGTCGGCGGCCCGGGCAACTGCAACGGCGACCGGACGGCGCAGGCCACCGAGCTGGTCGCCTTCGCCCAGCAGGTCGCCGACGCCAGCGGCGACCCCGACGTCCTGCTGACCGGTGACTTCAACTCCTACCGGTTCGAGGACCCGCTGGACGTCGTGCGGGGCGCGGGCTACACCGAGCTCGGCGAGACCTTCGCCCCCGACGAGTACAGCTACGTCTTCGACGGCGGCTCGGGCTCGCTGGACCACGCCTTCGCCACGCCGTCGCTGGCGGCGCAGGCCACCGGGCTCACCGTGTGGGAGACCAACGCGGTGGAGTCCTTCGCCTACCAGTACGACTCCGGCGTGGACCCGCTCTACGCGCCGGACCCGTACCGGGCCAGCGACCACAACCCGACCGTCATCGGCTTCTCCCTGGACACCCCCGCCACCGCCGCGGTGGACGAGGACCGGCCCTTCCGGGGCGACCGGGTCACCGTCACCGGCACCGGGTTCGCCCCCGGCGAGCGGGTCACCGTGACGATCGGCGGCCGCTCGGCGGGCTCGGGCACCGCCGACGGCCAGGGCACCGTGGTGCTGCAGCCGCGGGTGCCGGTGCTGCTGGGGGCCGGCGAGCAGCAGGTCGTGCTGACCGGGGCCTCCGGCGACACGGCCAGCACCTCGATCACCCTGCGGTCACTGCTGCAGGAGCTCCTCGAGCGGCTGCTCCGCCTCTTCGGCTGAGTCCCTGCCACCCCCGTCCCGGCCAGGGGCGGGGGTGGCACCCCGGTCGTACCGTGGGGTGCATGACCCAGCACGTGGACAAGCAGCCCACGGTCGTCAAGACCGACGAGGAGTGGCGGGCGCAGCTCTCGCCGGAGGAGTACGCCGTGCTCCGCCAGGCGGGCACCGAGCGGCCCTGGGTCGGTGAGTACACCGACACGGAGACCGTCGGCGTCTACCACTGCCGCGCCTGCGGCGCCGAGCTGTTCCGCTCGGAGACCAAGTTCGACTCGCACTGCGGCTGGCCCTCGTTCTACGAGCCCTCGGCGCGGGACAACGTGGTGCTGAGGTCCGACCGGTCGCTGGGCATGGTCCGCACCGAGGTGCTGTGCGGGACCTGCCACAGCCACCTGGGCCACGTCTTCGACGACGCACCCCAGACGCCCACCGGCGACCGCTACTGCATCAACTCCGTGTCCATCTCCCTCGCCCCCGCGGAGAACTGAGCAGTCCTGCTCAGGTGCGGCCCGGTGCCCGCCCGCCAGGGTGGGCACCGTGCCCCACCGCCTCGCCGCCGCCGTCCTCGCCGCCGCCGCGCTGACCGGTCTGGTGGGCTGCGCCACCCGGCCGGAGGACGTCGCCGCGGCCCAGCTGCAGTGGTCCTCCCTCCCGGACGCGGTGCACGACGCCCTCGGCGTCGGTGCGGCCGCGGGCGAGGCCTGGGGCAGCATCGGCGAGCACTGGTCGATCTCGGCCCCCGTGCAGCTGGACGCCGCGGCCGACCCCGCCGTCCTCGGCGGTGACGTCACCGCCGCCTGCCACGCGGCCGTCGCGGCCCTGGCCGGGCAGGACGTGCAGGCCTACGGCGTGCTCCCCCTGGTCCCCGGCGTCGTGCGCGCCACCGACGAGACCTGCGCCCGGGGGCTGGCGCTGGGCAGCTGGTCCCGTGACCTCGGCTCGGTCGACTCACCGGGCCGCTGGGTCGAGGAGGGCCAGCTCGTGCTCGGCCGGGAGCGCGACGGCTCCGTCGAGATGCTCGGCCTGGCGCTGCACCTGGACGAGCGGCTGCTCACCACCAGCAGCACCGCGCCGCCGTGGACCCAGCCCCTGGCCCCGCTCGACCCGGCCGGCTGGGACCTCGCCCTGGCCGCCGCCGCCTCCCCGCTGCCGCTCGAGGCCGGGATGCCGGCCGCGCCGTCCACCGGGCAGCCCTCCCGCGTGGTGCTGACCGCGCCGGCGGGCACGACGCTGACCGCCACCGCGTCCTGCAGCGCGGGGAGGCGGCCGGTGGAGGTGCAGGTCGCCTCCCCGCTGTTCACCGGCCGCAGCTCGGCGGTGACGATGAGCCCGGTGGACCCGGAGGACCCGCCCGACGGCGCCGACCGGGTCGCCTGCGGCGGGGGGACGGCGACCGGGCCGATCCACCCCACCCTCCGCTACACCGACACCGCAGGCCGGCGGGTCGACGTCGCGCTGGTCCTGCTGTCCGACCGGCCGGTGTGGGACGCACGGATGACGACGACCGTCAGCGCCGGCTGAGCCCTCAGGCCAGCCCGGCCACCAGCTCGCCGGCCGAGCGGCGGGTGCCGGTGTAGAACGGGATCTCCTCGCGCACGTGGCGCCGGGCCCGGCTGGCCCGCAGGTCGCGCATGAGGTCGACGATGCGGTGCAGCTCGTCGGCCTCGAAGGCGAGGATCCACTCGTAGTCGCCCAGGCCGAAGGAGGCCACCGTGTTGGCCCGCACGTCGGGGTAGGGCCGGGCCTGCATGCCGTGCTCCTTGAGCATGTCCCGCCGCTCCTCGTCGGGCAGCAGGTACCACTCGTAGGACCGCACGAACGGGTAGACGCAGACGAAGCGGCGGGGCTCCTCGTCGGCCAGGAACGCCGGGATGTGCGAGCGGTTGAACTCCGCCGGCCGGTGCAGCGCCATCTGCGACCACACCGGCTCCAGCCGCCGGCCCAGCTGGGAGCGGCGCAGCCGGGTGTAGGCCTCCTGCAGCGCCTCGGCGTCGGCGGCGTGCCACCAGACCATGACGTCGGCGTCGGCCCGCAGGCCCGCGACGTCGTACAGCCCGCGGACGACGACGTCCTTGCCGGCCAGCTCCTCGACCAGCGACTGCAGCTCGTCGGCGGAGCCCTGGCGGTCGTCGTCGCCGAACGGGCGGGCGAGCCGGAACACCGACCACATCGTGTAGCGGATGGTGGCGTTGAGCTCGTTGGCCCGCTTGCCGATGCTCTTCTGCTCGGGCTGGTCGGTCATGCGCGCCATTCTCCCCCGCGCGCGGGCGCCGGTCAGGTGAGGGTCGCCACCGCCCGGCGGGCACTGCCGATGCACGCCGGGACCCCGACGCCGTCGTAGGCCGCACCGGCCACGGCCAGCCCGGGGACGGCGGCCACCGCCGCGCGGACGGCGGCCACCCGGTCGGTGTGCCCGACCAGGTACTGCGGCAGCCCACCTCCCCAGCGGACCAGGTGGGTCTCCACCGGCTCGGGCCGGGACAGCCCGAGCAGCTCGGCCACCTCGGCCACCACCGCCGCGGTGAGGTCGGCGTCGGTGCGCTGCAGCTGCTCCTCCTCCAGGTAGCGGCCCACCGAGGAGCGCACCCGCAGCAGCCCGTCGCCGGACAGGTGCGGCCACTTCTGCGAGGACACCGTGACCCCCTTGACCAGCCGGCCGGTCACCGGGGGCACCAGCAGCCCCGACCCGGCGGCCAGCTCCTGGCCCGGGAAGGCCATCGCGACCACCGCCATGGAGGCGTACGGGATCCCCGCCAGCGGCTCGACCGCGCCCGGGGCGACGTCGGCCAGCAGCCGGGCGGCCTTGCCGGCGGGCACGGCGAGGACCACGGCGTCCGCGGTGAGCGGCGCGTGGTCCGCGCCGACGGCGAGCTCGAACCCCGCGCCGGTCCGGCGCAGCGTGTGCGCCGGGGTGCGCAGCCGCACCGCACCCGCCGGGAGCGCTGCGGCCAGGGCGTGCGGGAGGCCGGCGACGCCGTCGGGGAGGGTGACGAAGACCGGGCCGTCCGGGGTGCCGGCGGCGGCCTCCCGGCTGCGGGCCCCGGCGTCCCGGGCGGCGGCCGCGGCGGCCAGCACGGTGGTGTGGTGCGGCAGCTGGGCGGCCAGCGCGGGCATGGTGGCGCGCACCGACAGCCGGTCGGCCTGGCCGGCGTAGACCCCGCCGAGCAGCGGCTCGACCAGCCGGTCGACGACCTCGTCGCCCAGCCGCTCGCGCAGCAGGCCCCCGACGGTGCGGTCGGCCGCGAACTGCAGCGGCTGCAACGAGGCCTCGGCGCGCACCCGGGCGACGCCCTCGGGGGAGAGCACGCCGTCCAGCACGTCGGGCGAGGTGGGCACGCCCAGCAGCGTGCCGGCCGGCAGCCGGTGCCGGCCGGTGGGCAGCTCCACGGCCGCCGAGGTGGTCGCGGGGACGACGGTCCGCAGGCCCAGCTCGGCCATCAGCGCGACGGCGTCGGGCACCCGGGCGAGCACGGCCTCCGCACCGGTGTCGTACCAGGCGCCGGCCAGCCGGACCCGGCCCAGCTTGCCGCCCACCCGGTCCCCGGCCTCGAGCACGACGACCTCGCCGTCGGGGTGCTCCCGGCGCCAGGCCCAGGCCGCCGTCAGCCCGGTGATCCCGGCTCCCACGACGACCAGCCGGGTCATGCGCGCGCGCTCAGCTCGTGCACCAGGTCCACCACGTGGGTGATCGCGCCGGGGTCGGTGTCGGGCAGCACGCCGTGGCCCAGGTTGAACACGTGCCCGCGCGCGGCGCGGCCCTGCTCCACGACCCGGCGGACCTCGGCGTCCAGGGTCGCCCGGTCGGCCAGCAGCACGGCGGGGTCCAGGTTGCCCTGCAGCGAGTAGCCCGGGCCCACCCGGCGGGCGGCCTCGTCCAGCGGGATGCGCCAGTCCACGCCCACGACGTCGGCGCCGGCGTCCCCGATCAGCGGCAGCAGCTCGCCGGTGCCGACGCCGAAGTGGATCCGCGGCACGTCGCGCTCGCCGGCCGCCCGGTCGCCCAGGCCGTCGAGGGCCGCGCGGGAGTGCGGCAGCACCCGAGCTGCGTAGTCGGCCGCCGAGAGCACGCCGGCCCAGGAGTCGAAGAGCTGGACGGCGGAGGCGCCGGCGTCGACCTGGGCGCGCAGGAACACCGACGCCGAGACCGACAGCTTGGTCAGCAGACGCTGCCAGGCCTCGGGCTCGGCGTACATGAAGGCCTTGGTGCGGGCGTGCTCCTTGGAGGGCCCGCCCTCGATCAGGTAGGTGGCGAGGGTGAACGGCGCACCGGCGAACCCGATCAGCGGCGTGCCGCCCAGCTCGGCGACCAGCCGGCCGACCGCGGTGGTCAGGAAGCCCAGCGCGTCGGGCTCGAGGTCGGGGAGGGTGTCGACGTCGGCCACGCTGCGCACCGGGGAGGCCACGACCGGGCCGACGCCGGGCTTGATCTCGATGTCCACCCCGGCCACCACCAGCGGCAGCACGATGTCGGAGAACAGGATGGCGGCGTCCACCCCGTGCCGGCGGACCGGCTGCAGGGTGATCTCGGTGACCAGGTCGGGGTCCTGGCAGGCCTGCAGCATCGCGGTGCCGGCACGCAGAGCGCGGTACTCGGGCAACGACCGGCCGGCCTGGCGCATGAACCACACCGGGGTGTGGTCGACCGGGCGGCCGAGCGCGGCGCGCACGAGGGCCGAGTCGGCCGGTGACGGGGTGCTGGCGGTGTCCGGTCCTGCTGCTGTGCCCACGACCAGCCATCCTCCCAGACCCCGTGCCGGCCGGTCGCGGGGTGCCGGAGGCGGCCCGGACGACCCGCCGACGACGACACGCCGGTCTCCGTGACTCTGCGTGCATGACCGGTTGGCGCGTCGCGCGGGCGTCGTGTCGGTACAGCGACCTACCCTTCGGGCGTGGATCCACAGCGCACCCCGGGGCGTCCCCCGGGAGGGGACGCCGAGCGGCCCCCGCCGCCGGCCGAGTTCCAGGCCGGCCTCGATGCCCTGGCCACCGTCCGCGCCCGCCGCGAGGTCGAGCTGGAGCACATCCCCGCGCCGCAGCGGCTGGCACCCTGGTCGCACGCGATCGGCGCCCGCGTCGCCGAGCCCGCCGGCGACGCACCGGGCGAGGACGACCTGGAGATCGCCAGCGGCCGGTTCATCGTGCTCCACGACCCCGCCGGCCACGAGGCCTGGGACGGCACCACCCGCTGCGTGGGCTACGTCTCCGCCGTCACCGACGAGACGATGGTCGACGACGAGATGTTCTCCTCGGTGGCCTGGAGCTGGCTGGTCGAGGCCCTCGTCGACCACGGGGCCGACCACCACTCCCTGGGCGGCACCGTCACCCGCACCGCCTCCACCCGGTTCGGCGACATCGCCGGGCCCGAGCACTCCGTCGACGTCGAGATCCGGGCGTCCTGGACCGCCGAGGGCACCGACCTGGACCGCCACCTCGGCGCGTGGCTCGAGGTCCTCGGCAACGCGGCGGGGCTCCCCCCTCCGGGGGTGCACCTGCTCGGGCAGGGGCGGGCACCCGGCGGCGCGACCTCCTAGAGTGGGCTGGTTGCTCCATCCGGAGCAACGACGGATGGGCCGGCTGCGGCGACGCACGGGACGGCCGTGACGCTGGAGCGACCACCGGTGACCCTGGGACACACGCGTGCCGACGGTGCGCTGCTGCCCCCGGACGCCACCGCCCTGGTCGTCGACCCGGCGCCCCTGGTCCGCGAGGCCCTCGCCGCGCGGCTGCGGGCGATGGGTGCCCGCGACGTCGAGGAGGCGGCCGGGCTGGACGAGGCCCGGGTCCGCGCCCACGTCTCGGGCCCGCGCGCGCTGTGCGTGCTCGACGTCGACCTGCCCGACAGCACCGGCCCGGTGCCCGGCCCGCCGGGCCGCGGCCTGGAGCTGCTGCCGGTGCTGCGGGCCGACGGCTGGCCGGTGGTGGTCGCGCTGACCGCGGTCACCGACCCGGGCGTGGTCCGCGCGGCGTTCCTGGCCGGGGTGCAGGGCTACCTGCTCAAGACCTCGCCGCTGGCCGTGCTGACCGAGGGCCTGCAGGCCGCCCTCGCCGGGGAGGTCTGGGCCGACCCGGGCATCGCCAGCAGCCTGGCGGTCGGGCTCACTCGCACGCCGTCCGACGACGGCCCCGGGCACCTCTCGGCCCGCGAGGTCGACATCCTCCGGCTGGTGGCCGAGGGGCACACGAACAAGGAGATCGGTGACTTGGTGGACCTGTCCGCCCTCACGGTGAAGAGCCACCTTGCCCGCATCGCGCGCAAGCTGGGCACCGGCGACCGCGCCCACATGGTGGCGCTGGGCATCCGCAGCGGGGTGATCTCGTGACCGAACCGGCCGACGTCCCCGTCGAGGAGTCCCCCGCCGTGCCCGACTCCCCCGCCGTGCCCCTCCTGGCCCCGCGCGACGGGCTCCCGCCGGTCATCGAGACCTCGACCGCGCTGGTCGACTACGCCGCGGCGCTGGCCGCCGGCAGCGGCCCGGTCGCGGTGGACGCCGAGCGCGCCTCGGGCTACCGGTACGGGCAGAAGGCCTACCTCGTGCAGCTGCGCCGGGCGGGCTCGGGCACCGGCCTGGTCGACCCGGTCCCGCTGCCCGACCTGTCCCCCGTGCAGGCAGCCATCGGCGACGTCGAGTGGGTCCTGCACGCGGCCAACCAGGACCTGCCGTGCCTGGCCGAGATCGGCCTGGTGCCATCCCGGCTGTTCGACACCGAGCTCGCCGCCCGGCTGGCCGGCCTGCCGCGGGTCGGGCTGGGCGCGGTGGTGGAGTCGCTGCTGGGCTACACCCTGCAGAAGGGCCACTCGGCGGCGGACTGGTCGACCCGGCCGCTGCCCACCGACTGGCTGGTCTACGCCGCGCTGGACGTCGAGGTGCTCGTCGAGCTGCGCGACGCGCTCGCCGGGATCCTCGAGGAGCAGGGCAAGACCGAGTGGGCGCGGCAGGAGTTCGAGGCCATCCTCGCCGCCGGCCCGCCGGCCCCGCGGGTCGACCCGTGGCGGCGCACGTCCGGCATGCACTCGCTGCGCAACCGGCGCCAGCTGGCCCTGCTGCGGGCGCTGTGGGAGGCCCGCGACCTGCTCGCCCGCCGCCGCGACGTCGCCCCCGGCCGGGTGCTGCCGGACTCCGCGATGGTCGCCGCCGTGGCCGCCGACCCGGCCAGCGTCGAGGCGCTGGCCGACCTGCCGGTGTTCCGCGGCCGGTCCAACCGCAAGATCGCCGGCACCTGGTTCGGGGCGTTGCAGAAGGGCCGCGCCGTCCCCGAGGACCAGCTGCCCCCGCACAGCCTGCCCGGCGACGGCCCGCCGCCGGTCAACCGCTGGGCCGACCGCGACCCCGACGCCGACAAGCGCCTCAAGGCCGCCCGCGCCGGGCTCGCGACGCTGGCCGAGCAGTGGTCCGTGCCGGTGGAGAACCTGCTCTCCCCCGACCTGGTCCGCCGGCTCATGTGGTCCCCGCCCGCCGAGGTCACCCCCGACTCGGTCGCCGGGTTCCTCCGGGACGGCGGTGCGCGGGCGTGGCAGGTCGACCTCACCCGCGACCTGCTCACCGACGCCGCGTCGTCGGCCTGAGGCACCGGCCACCCGGGAGGCGCCAGGATGGGCGGTGTGGACGTCGAGGTGACCGCGTCGGCGGTGGACGTGGTGGTCCCCGAGCACCTGCGGTGGACCGACGTCCGGCGGGGTGAGGAGTTCACCCTGCAGTCGCTGACCGTCCGGCTGCTGCCCGACGGCACCACCGCGGCGAAGGCGTACGGCAGGCCCACGGCGGGCGGGCGGGGCGCCTACGTGTCCTTCCCGGTGCCCGACCGGCCCGAGCTCACCGAGCTGGTGGCCGCCGCGGCCGCCCGCGCCGCCGAGCTCTGGGCGGGGGCTAGCGGAAGCCGTCGGTGAGGGAGTCCATGGTGCGGTCGACCTGGGCGACCTTGATGTGGCTGATGCCCGCCGTCGCGCCGGCGGCCAGCATCGCCTCGTGCACCCCGCGCAGGGTGGCCCAGACCTGGTCGGCCTCGCCCTCCAGCGTCGTGCCCAGCGCACCCACCTCGTAGGACAGCCCGGACGCCTGGACCACCGCGATCGCTGCCTTCACGTGCGCGTAGGGCTCCTCGGCGGTGCCGGGCGGGCTGGGGGCGACCTGGATCTCAGCGATCAGCATGCTTCTCCTCGGCGGGTGACGTGTCGGTGATCCGGGCGGCCCACTCGACCACCCGGCGGGCGACGTCCTGCTCGGTCAGGCCGTGCTCGGCGAGCACCTCGGCCCGGCTGCCGTGGTCCAGGAAGACCTGCGGCAGCGCGATGCAGCGCACCGGGACGTCGACCTCGGCGTCGCGCAGCGCGGCGGCGAGGGTCTCCCCCACCCCGCCGGACCGGCCGCCGTCCTCGAGCGTGACGACCAGCCGGTGGCCGCGGCACTGCTCCACCAGCTCCGGGGACGCCGGGAGCACCCACCGGGGGTCGACGACGGTGACCTCGATGCCCTGCTTGCCGGCGCGCTCGGCGGCGGCGAGCCCGGCGGGGACCAGCGACCCGCAGGCCACCAGCAGCACCTCCGGCTCGGCCCCGCGGCGCAGCACGTCCACCGGGCCGACCCGCTCCAGTGCCGGCAGCGAGGGCAGCACCGAGCCCTTCGGGAACCGCAGCACGGTCGGGCCGTCGGAGACCGCCAGCGCCTCGTCGAGCTCCTCGACCAGGGTGGCCTCGTCGCGGGGCATCGCCATCCGCAGGCCCGGTACCACCGAGCAGATCGAGGTGTCCCACATCCCGTTGTGCGAGGCGCCGTCGGTGCCGGTGACCCCGGCCCGGTCCAGCACGACGGTGACCGGCTGGCGGTGCAGCGCGACGTCCATGAGCAGTTGGTCGAAGGCGCGGTTGAGGAAGGTGGAGTAGACCGCGACGACCGGGTGCAGGCCGCCCATCGCCAGGCCCGCGGCCGAGGTCAGCGCGTGCTGCTCGGCGATGCCGACGTCGAAGGTGCGGTCGGGGAACCGGGCGGCGAAGGCGGCCAGGCCGGTGGGGTGCAGCATCGCAGCGGTGATGGCCACGACGTCGGGCCGCTGCGAGCCGACCTCCACCAGCGCCTCGGAGAACGCCGTCGTCCAGTCGCGGCCGGCGGTCACCGCGCTCACCCCGCTGTCGGGGTCGAAGGCGCCGGTGGCGTGCCAGGCGTCGACCTCGTCGCGCTCGGCCGGGGCGTAGCCGAAGCCCTTGACGGTCAGCGCGTGCACGATGACCGGCCCGCCGAAGGCGCGGGCCCGGCGCAGCGCGGACTCCAGCGAGGCGATGTCGTGGCCGTCGACCGGCCCGACGTACTTCATGCCGAGGTCCTCGAACATGCCCTGCGGGGCCAGCACGTCCTTGAGGCCCTTCTTGATGCCGTGCAGCGCGTCGTAGAGCGCGCTGCCCACCACCGGTGTGCGGGTGACCGAGGCGCGCACGGCGTCGAGGGCCTGCTCGTAGCCCGGCCGCAGCCGCAGGCTGGCCAGCGCGTCGGCGACCCCGCCGATGGTCGGCGAGTAGGACCGGCCGTTGTCGTTGACCACGATGACCACCGGCCGGTCCTGCGCCGCGGCGATGTTGTTCAGCGCCTCCCAGGCCATGCCGCCGGTGAGCGCGCCGTCGCCGATCACCGCGACCACGGGGCGGACGTCGCCGCGGACGGCGAAGGCCTTGGCCAGCCCGTCGGCGTAGGACAGCGAGGTCGAGGCGTGGCTGTTCTCCACCCAGTCGTGCTCGCTCTCCGCGCGCGCCGGGTAGCCGGACAGGCCCCCGCGCTGGCGCAGGCCGGTGAACCCCTCGAGCCGGCCGGTGAGCAGCTTGTGCACGTAGGACTGGTGGCCGGTGTCGAACACCACCGGCTCGTGCGGGGAGTCGAACACCCGGTGGATCGCGATCGTCAGCTCGACCGCGCCCAGGTTGGGGCCCAGGTGCCCGCCGGTGCGGGCCACGCTGGTGACCAGCGCGTCACGGACCTCGGCGGCGAGGGCCGGGAGCTGGTCGGGGGCGAGTGCCCGCAGGTCGGCCGGGCCGGTCAGGTGGCGGAGCAGGGACACCACCCGAGGGTAGCCGCGGGCCCGGGTCACAGCTTCGGGTTCCACCGCTCCCCCCGCAGGGCCGCACCCACCAGCGCGACCCCCTTGGCCGCGGCGGCCAGCCGGGTGCCCTCGCGCTCGTAGGCGGTCATCGCGGCCTCCATGGCCTCCGGGGGCAGCTCGCCGGCCAGCTCCACCCGCACGGTCCGCCAGCCCGCCCGGGCGGCCTCCAGCCCGGCCGTGACGTGGTCGCCGGCGAAGCGGGCGAGCAGCACCGGGTAGCGGCGCAGCACCTCGTGACTGCGGTACTCCGGGGGCACCAGGTCGTAGAGCCAGGCGACCGCGGTCCGCTCCCAGTCGGGGACGCCGGGCGGGCGCACCTCCTCGGGCCAGCCGGGCGGTGCCGTGCCGTCCCGCCCGGTCGGGGGGCGGTCGGCGGCGGGCACGTCACCCAGTCTGCCCCGCCGCGTCGCCGGCCGGGCCGTCGTCGGAGGGGTGCAGCAGGGCCTGGTGCAGGGCCACCCCGATGTGCGCCGCGGCCTGCTCGTCGGGGTGCACGCCGTCCAGGCTGGTCCCCGGCAGGTAGTCCCCGGCCCCGTCCCGGCAGTCGGTCATCGGGTCGACGTACTGCCAGCCGTGCTGCTGCGCCAGCGCGGCCAGCCGGGCGTCGAGCGCCAGGGTCTCCTGGCCGAGCCCGTCCTCGGGCGCCACCGCCGACAGCACCACCCGCCCGGCGTGCACCAGCGAGGCGATCTGCACCAGGTCGTCGAGGGTGTCCTCGGCCGGGATGCCCCAGTCGATGTCGTTGTTGCCGCCCATGAGCACCAGGACGTCGGGGTGCCGGTCGCCGACGCCGGCGTTCTGCACCCCCTCCAGCATGTCGTCGGTGGTCGCCCCGGCGTGCGCCCAGCCGCCCAGGACGCCCACCCCGTGCCCGACCGCCCACCACGCCCAGGACCCCCGCCCGATCCGGCCGGCGTCGAAGTCGGGGCTGTCCATCTCGGTGATCGAGTCCCCGACGGCGACGACGGTCAGCGGTGGGTCGGCCGAGGCCCCCGACGCCCGGGCCGCGGTCGGCGGCGTCACCTCGCCGCCGCAGCCGGCCGCGGTCAGCAGCACCGCGCCGAGCACGACCACCCGCCGCATCACCGCTGCCCCGACCCGACCAGCTCGCGGGCCGGCCCGGTCGGCTGCGGGGCCGGGGCGGCCCGGCGCCGGCCGTGCACCAGCGCGCGGCCCAGCCGGAGGGCCTGCCGCGGCGACAGGTGCGGCAGGTAGGCCTGCGACACCGCACGGGCGATCCGGGGCAGCTCGGCGTTGTCCAGGTGCACCAGCCACAGCGGCCGGTGCTGCGGCTGGAACTTCGCCTTGAACGACAGCAGCGACCGGAACCCGTACACCGGCTCCACCAGCCGCCCGGTGGCCTCCAGCAGCCGGGCCAGCGGGTCGTCGGCGCTGCCGGCCGGGAAGGCCAGCGGCGCCCCGGACAGGCTGACGAACTCCGCGCCCTCCTCCTGGAAGGCCAGCGCCGCGGTGCCGACGAGGAACTCCATCGTGCCGGGCGGGCAGCCGGGGCTGCGGCGCATCAGGTCCAGCGTCCAGCCCACCCGGACGCCGTCCCGCGTGGCCGGCAGCCAGCTGGTGATGCCGTGCACGTGGCCGTGGGGGCCCACCGACAGCAGGCAGCGGACGGCGGGGTCCGCCAGCTCGTCGAGGCCGCCGAGGGTGAACCCCATCTCCGGCAGGCCCTTGCCGGCCAGCCACTCCTCCGAGGACAGCGCGACCTGCTCGCGCAGGGCCAGCGGCGCGTCGGCCCAGGTCACCCACACCGCCTGCACGCCGTCGCGGGCGGCGCGGTTGATCGCCGTGCGGACGTCCTGCCACTTCTTGCCGGTGTAGGCCAGCGTCCCCAGGGGCAGCCACGTCTCGCTGGCCACCTGCAGCCGGCGGGCGCCGGGCAGCGCCTCGGCGACCTCGTCGGTGACGGAGTACCAGCACGGCGTCCAGCCGCGGGCCCGGCACCAGGCGGTGAACCCCGGCACCGCCCGGGCCCGGGCGTCCGGTGGTCCGACCGGGTCGCCGGTGGTCAGCGCGACGCCGCCCACCACCCGGAAGGCGACGACGGCCCGGCCGTCGTCGGTGAACCACCAGCGGTTGCCGACCCAGGTGGTCATGAACGACAGGGCGGTGTCGCCGTGCCGGTCGACCAGGGCACGGGCCCGGACGGCGTCCCCGCTGGGCACGGCCGGCCGCACCACCACCCAGGCCGAGCCGATGAGCACCGCCCAGCAGGCGACGCCGGTCCAGTTGGCCAGCACCCGCGCCGCCCCGCGCAGGGGGGCCAGCCGCGGCAGCACCTCGCCGAGCCAGCCGGGGGGCAGCATGCGGGCGGGCAGGTCCAGCAGCAGCCGGGTCAGCGTGGCCGGGGTGGCCCACTCCCCCCGCAGCAGCAGCCCGAGCCCGAGGTACAGCACGACCACGGCCGCCAGCCCACCGCCGGCCAGGGTCGCCCAGCGGCGGGCGGTGCCCGGTGCGGCCGGGACGGCGAACCGGCCGCGGGTGGCCAGCAGCAGCACCAGCAGGGCCAGCGGGGCGACCAGCGGCGCCCACACGGCCACGACCGGCAGCCCGGCGCGCGGGGTGCCGAGCACGGTCAGGGCGTCGCCGGGGCGGGTCAGCACCGCCACCACGACGGCGCCCCCGACGGCGCTCATCGCCGCGGTGAACAGCACCGCGCCCACCCAGGCGGCGCGGCGGCCCCGGCGCAGGCCCTCGGCCAGCACCAGCTGCAGCACCACCGGCAGCGCCGACAGCAGGGTCGGGCCGAGCCCGACCAGGTGCGTGCGGCCGGTGAGCACCCGGCAGTCGGCGGCCTCGCCGGTGGTGCTGCACACCTGCCGGACCAGCCCGCTGTCCGGGGAGCCGGCGACGAACAGGTGGGACAGCACCGACCAGGGGCCGGTGGAGGTGCGGGCCAGCGCGGCCACCAGCGGACCGACCGCGGCGGCCGCCACGACCAGCGCGACGAGGGCCCGGGACTCCCGGCGGCTGACCGGGGCGTGCTCGCGCAGCCGGCCGCGGCCGCGCCGGGCGACCTCGCCGGCGACCAGGCCGACCAGCCAGCCGGCCAGCCGGTGCACGTCGCCCCCGGTGCCGCCGTAGAGGACCAGCATGACCAGCCCGGTGCCGAGCACCACGCGCACCCGGCGCCGGGCCAGCGGCGTCGCGGTCGACGACGCCGCGGCCACCGCGGCGAGCACGCCGGGCAGCGGGCCGACCACCAGCGCGCCGGTGAGCAGCTGGCCCCAGCGGTCACCGGTGGCCGCCAGCAGCGCCGCGGCGCCCGTGCCCACCAGGCCGGCCGCGACCTGCCCGCCGACCAGCGCGGACAGGGTGCGGCGACTGCCCACCCGGTGCTCCACGGTGCCCAGCAAGCCGGCGACCAGGAGCAGGGTCACCGCCGTGCCCGCGGGCGTGGCGACGGTGAGACCGGCGGTCAGCAGCGTCCACCAGCGGCCCTCGGACAGCGGACCGCCGCCGGTCCCCAGGGCCGCCGAGGTGCCCAGCGGCGCGCCGACGAGCAGCACGAGCAGCAGGCCGGCGGTGACCGGGACCCGCCGCAGCAGGCCCCGCCCGCGCCGCGCGGTGGCCGCGACGCCCAGGGCTCTCATGCCGGCAGCCCGGTGTGCTGGGCCAGCCAGGGCAGCGCGCCCTGCAGGGCCGGACCCCAGACGTCCCACGAGTGGCTGCCGGGCAGCTGGGTCGAGGTGACGGACACGCCCGCCGCCTTCAGCGCCGTGACGACCTCCTCCTGCTGCGGCCGGTAGTCCGCGTCGTCCTCCCCGACGGCGAGGTAGGCCGACAGCTGCGGGTAGCGGTGCGCGGCCAGCAGGTGCAGCGGGTCGACCGCGTCGAAGGGCGCCTCCTGGCCGCCGAAGGCGGCGGCCAGGGTTCGGCTCGGGCTGCCCAGCGTGGGGGCGCGCTGCCCGGAGGCGTCGAACAGGGTCGGGAAGAGGTCGGGGTGGTTGGTGGCCAGCTGCAGGGCGCAGGTCCCGCCGTAGGAGAACCCGCCGACCGCCCAGTGGCTGTGGTCGCGGTCGACCTGCAGGTGCTTCCCGATCCAGTCCGGGACGTCGACCGAGAGGTAGGTGTCGGCCTTCCCCAGCGCGGAGTCCAGGCACAGCGGGTTGCTGCCCTCCCCGCCGAGGTCGTCGGGCATGACCACCACCGGCGCCAGGCCGTGGTGGGCGTCGGCCCAGTCGTCCAGGCGCTGGGCCAGCTGCCCGCCGTCGATCCAGTCGCGCGGGCTGCCGGGCTGGCCGCCGAGCAGGACCCACACCGGCAGGTCGGGCCGGTCGGAGCTGAGGTAGGCCGGCGGCAGGTAGACCCAGGCCGGGCGGGCCGGGAAGCCCGACGCGGTCGCCGGGATGGTCACCTGGGCGAGGGCGCCGGTCGAGGGCATCCCCGCCGGCGGGGTCCAGTCGGCCAGGCTGGCCTGCGAGACGGTGGCCGTGGTGAGCACGTCCTGGGCGTCGGCCTGGTCGTAGGGCGGCAGCTGCAGGGCCGCGGCGACGGTCGGGAAGGGCTGGTAGACCGCGTTGACCGCGTTCGCCGCGCCCAGGACGACGCCGACCAGGGCCGCCACGGTGACCGCGCGGCGCCACCAGCGCTGCCCGGCCCAGCCGGCCACGGCCAGGGTCACGCCCAGCAGGCCCAGGCCGATCCACACCGGCACCAGCCACGGCAGGCCGTCCGGGAAGGGCTTGGTGACGACCAGCACCAGCTGCGCGACGCCCAGCAGCACGGCGGCGACGAGCAGGGCCAGCGGCACCCGGCGGGTGAACCAGCGCCGGTGCCGGTGCGCCACGAGGAGCACGGCCAGGCCGACGAACAGGGCGGCCACCAGCCCCTGGTACAGCGGGCCGGTCACCAGGTGCAGGGCGATGAACCAACGCCACAGGTGGCTGAGCACGGGGTCCTCCTCGATCGGTACCCGGCACCGTCCTGGCGCGGGCTGGGAGGTCGCAGGAGCCGGCCTGTGAGCCCGCTGCACATCGTCCGGACAGAGCACCCGGGGCTGGTCCACAGCCGGCCCGGAGCTGCCTGTCAGCAACCGGGCACACAGTCCTCAGCCGTGACCACCCTGCTCGACGCCCCCGCGCCGTCCGACGGGACCGCGCCCCCGCACGCCCGCCGCCGTCCCCCGGCCGCCCGGGTGGCGCTGGGGGTGCTGCTCGCCGGCACCGCCGCGCTGTACACGGTCGCCCTGCCGCGCTCGGGCTGGGGCAACGCCTTCTACGCCGGAGCCGCGCAGGCGGGGTCGCAGAGCTGGTCGGCCTGGTTCTTCGGCGCCTCCGACGCCCCGGGCTCGGTCACCGTGGACAAACCCCCGGCGGCGCTGTGGGTGATGGGCCTGTCGGTACGGCTGTTCGGGCTGTCGAGCTGGTCGCTGCTGGTGCCCCAGGCGCTGATGGGCGTGCTGGCCGTCGCCGTCCTGGCCGCCACCGTGCGGCGGGTGCTGGGCCCCTGGGCCGGGGTGCTGGCCGGCCTGCTGCTGGCGGTCACCCCCGTGGTCACCCTGATGTTCCGCTACGACAACCCTGACGCGCTGCTCACCCTGCTGTGCGTGCTGGCCGCCTGGGCGGTCGGGCGGGCGCTGGAGGACGGCCGCACCCGCTGGCTGGTGCTGGCCGGGGTCCTCCTCGGGTTCGCCTTCCTCACCAAGTCCCTGCAGGCCTTCCTGGTGCTGCCGGGCCTGGCCGCGGCCTACCTGCTCGCCGGCCCGCCGCGGCTGGGCCGCCGGCTGCTGCAGCTGGTGGCCGCCGGCGTCGCGCTCGTCGTCGCGGCGGGCTGGTGGGTGCTGGCCGTGCGGCTGGTCCCCGCGGCCGACCGGCCCTGGGTCGGCGGCACGAAGGACGACGACCCGTTGAGCCTCGCGCTGGGCTACAACGGCCTCGGCCGGCTGGACGGCGACGAGATGTCCGGCGGCGGCGGGCTGCACCGGACGGCGTCCTCGGTGTGGCGGTTGTTCGGCTCCGGCGGCGACGAGGCCGGCTGGCTGCTGCCGCTGGCGGTCGCGGCCCTGGTCGTCGGCCTGCTGCTCACCGCCCGGGCGGCCCGCACCGACCGGGTGCGCGGTGCGCTGGTCATGTGGGGCGGCTGGCTCGCGGTCACCGCCGGCGTGCTCAGCACCATGAAGGGCATCGAGCACAGCTACTACGCCGTGCAGCTGGCACCGGCCGTCGCGGCCCTGGTCGCCGTCGGGGGCACGCTGCTGTGGCGGCGCGGCCGGGCGGGGCGGACGGTGCTGGCCGCGGGGGTCGTGCTCGGCGCGGGGTGGACCGCCGCCGACGCCGGGTACCACTGGCACCACCCCGGGGCCACCGGCGTGCTGGCCGGCGTGGTCGGCGGCGTCGTCCTCGCCGGGCTGGTGGCCTGGCGGGCCGGCCGGCCGCGGGTGTTCCTCGGCGCGGCGGCCCTCGCGCTGACGCTGGCTCCGCTGGCCTGGTCGGTGAGCACCGCCGCCGCGGTCAACCAGAGCAGCAACGTCTACGCCACGCCGCCGCCGGTGACCGCGGTGGGCTGGCGGGGAGGGCCGCACGACGGGGCCGGCATCGACCCCCGCGCGCTGGCGCTGCTGCAGTCGGGGGGCGCGGGCTACACCTGGGTCGCCGCCACCACCGGCCACCACGGCGCGTCGATCCAGCTGGCCGTCGGCTCACCCGTGATGGACATCGGCGGGTTCTCCGGCCAGGACCCCGACATCACCCTCGACCAGTTCACCGCCGACGTCGCCGCGCACCGGATCCACTACTACGTGGGCGGCACCGGCGGCGGCCCGGACGCCGCCCGCATCCTGGCCTGGGTGCAGGCGCACGGCGAGCAGGTCCCGGCCGGGACGACGAAGCTCTACGACCTCTCCGGGCTGGCCACCGGCTGATCCGCGGGCACCAGCAGGGCGACGCACTCCACGTGCGCGGTCATCGGGAAGGCGTCGAAGGCGCGCAGCCCGGCCATCCGCCAGCCGGCCCCGGTGAAGACCGCGACGTCGCGGGCCAGCGACGCCGGGTCGCAGGCGACGTAGGCCACCGCGCGGGCGCCGGACCCGGCCAGCACGGCGCTCACCTCGCGCCCGGCGCCGGACCGCGGCGGGTCCAGGACGACGACGTCGGGCGGGCCGTCCAGCTCGGCCAGCAGCCCGGTGAGGCCCTCGGCGTCCACGTCGCCCTGCCACACCTCGGCCTGGGGCAGGTCGGCCAGGTTGTCCGCGGCGGCCGCGCACGCCCCGGCGTCGGCCTCCACGCACACCACCTGGCCGGCGGTGCCGACCCCCGCGGCCAGCGAGCCGCCGAACAGGCCGGCCCCGGCGTAGAGGTCGAGCACCCGCTCCCCCGGCCGGACGCCGACGAACCCGGCCACCGCGCCGACCAGCGCGTCGGCGGCGGCGGGGTGCACCTGCCAGAAGCCGGTCCCCTCGACCTGCCAGTCGCGGTGCCAGGCCTTGCGCTCGGCCCGCGAGCCGGTGGCGCCCTCCCCGCTGGGCCGCACCACCTTCGTCGAGCGGGCGTGCCCGCGGCGGTCCAGCACCGTGGTGGTCACCCCGCCCACGGAGTCCACCGCGACGTCGACCGCCCCCGCGCCGTCCCACCGGCGGCCCAGCACGGCCTCGACCGCGGGCTCGACGGTGATCGGGCAGTCCTCGAGCACGACGACGTCCCGGGAGCGGTGCGGCCGCAGGCCCGGGCGCCCGGACCGGTCGACGGCGAACCGGGCGCGGGAGCGCCAGCGCAGCGGACCGCCGGGCAGCTCCTCGACGTCCAGGGCGACGTCGGTCCCGGCCAGCCGGGCGAACTGCTCGGTGACCACGTCGGCCTTGAGCCGGCGCTGCGCGGCGGGGTCGACGTGCTGCCAGTCGCAGCCGCCGCAGCGGCCGGGGCCGGACGCGGGGCAGGGCCGCTCCACCCGGTCGGGGCTGGCGTCGAGCACCTCGACGGCGTCGGCCCGGCAGTAGCCGGGGTGCCGGTCCTCGGTGACGGCCACGACCACCCGCTCGCCGGGCAGCGCGTGCCGGACGAAGACCACCCGGCCCTCGTGCCGGGCCACGCAGTGCCCGCCGTGCGCGACCGGCCCGACGGTCACCTCGAAGCGCCGTCCGACCCACAGGTCGTGGTCGCTGCTCATCCGTCCCCCGGGTCGGACGCGAAGCCGCGGCGCAGGTCACCGGGGGCCGGGCCCTCGGGCTGGCGCAGCAGCACCTCCTCGCGGTCGCGGGAGCCCTCCAGCTGCCACGGCACGGTGGTGATCATGACGCCGGGCTGGAACTGCAGCCGGGTGCGCAGCCGCAGCGCGCTCTGGTTGTGCAGCACGTTCTCCCACCAGTGCCCGACCACGTACTGCGGCACGAACACCACGACCAGCTCGCGCGGGCTGTCCCGGCGGATGTCCTTGACGAAGTCGACGACCGGCCGGGTGATCTCCCGGTAGGGCGACTCCAGCACGGTCAGCGCCACCGGGATGTCGTAGCGCTCCCAGTCCGCCTGCAGCGCCCGGGTGTCGGCCTCGTCGACGTTGACGGTGAGCGCGGTCAACTGGTCGGGCCGGGTGGCCCGGGCGAAGGCCAGCGCGCGCAGCGTGGGCTTGTGCACCTTGTTGACCAGGACGACGGCGTGCACCTTCGACGGCAGCGTCCGGGAGTCCCCGCTGGGCACCAGCTGGTCGGCCACGTGGGTGTAGTGCCGGTTGATCTGCCGCATCAGCAGGTAGATGAACGGCATCGCGACCAGCACGATCCACGCGCCGCGGGTGAACTTGGTGAGCACGATGATCACCAGCACGATCGTGGTGACCGACCCGCCCAGGGCGTTGATCACCTGGGAGCGCCGCATCCGCGCCCGCTCGGGGCCCTCGACCAGCTTCATCTCCCGGTTCCAGTGCCGCACCATGCCCCACTGGCCGATGGTGAAGCTGGTGAACACCCCGACGATGTAGAGCTGGATCAGCCGGGTGGAGTCGGCCTGGAAGGCCACGATCATCACGACGGCGAACCCGGCCAGCAGCAGGATGCCGTTGCTGTAGACCAGCTTGTCCCCCCGGGTGTGCAGCTGCTTGGGCATGTACCGGTCCTGGGCCAGCACCGAGCCCAGCAGCGGGAAGCCGTTGAACGCGGTGTTGGCCGCGAGGATGAGCACCAGGGCCGTGGTGGCCTGGATGTAGAAGAAGCCGACCGAGCTGTCGCCGCCGAAGACCGCGCTGGCGACCTGCGCGATGACGGTGCGCTGCGGCTGGCTCTCGCAGTCGGTGAACCCCTCCAGGTCGCAGGGGAACTCGGCGTACTTCACGCCCGCGAACAGGGCCAGCGCGGTGACCCCGGCGAACATGGTGGCGGCGATCCCGCCCATCAGCGCCAGCGTGGTGGCGGCGTTCTTGGACTTCGGCGGCCGGAACGCCGGCACGCCGTTGGCGATGGCCTCGACCCCGGTCAGCGCTGTGCACCCCGAGGCGAAGGCGCGCAGCACGAAGAACAGCAGCGCCACCCCGGCCAGGTCGCCGTACTCCGGCTCGGGGGTGATGGAGTACCCGGCGCTCTCGGCGACCAGGGAGGCGTCGGTGAGGAAGTACCGGATGAACCCGGTGACCACCATGACCAGGATGCCGGCCACGAACAGGTACGTGGGGACGGCGAAGCCCTTGCCCGACTCCCGCAGACCGCGCAGGTTGGCCGCCGCGAGGAAGGCGACCAGCCCGACGGCGATGAGCACCCGGTGCTCGGCCAGCTGCGGGAACGCCGAGATGATGTTGTCGGTGCCCGACGCGACCGAGACGGCCACCGTCATCACGTAGTCGGTGAGCAACGCGCTGGCCACCACCAGCGAGGCGAACCGGCCGTGGTTCTTCGCCGCGACCTCGTAGTCCCCTCCGCCGGAGGGGTAGGCGTGCACCACCTGCCGGTAGGACAGCACGACGACGACCAGCAGCAGGACGACGGCGACCGCCAGCCACGGCGCGAGGAACAGGAACGCCGTCCCCGCCAGGGTCAGCACGATCAGGATCTCCTGGGTGGCGTAGGCCACGGAGGAGAGCGGGTCGCTGGCGAAGATCGGCAGCGCCAGCCGCTTGGGCAGCAGGGACTCCCCGGCCTTGTCGCTGCGGACCGGGCGGCCGAGCACGAGACGTTTGGGGAGTTGCCCGAGATCGGACAGCGAAGGCACGCGGCGATGGTACGGACGAGGGAGGCCTGCACCGCGTCCGCGCCGGTGGGGTCGCGCACACGTGTAGCTTCGCGGCCTGTACGCCCCGGCGGCCGGCGCCGGGCGGCGGGAGCCCGCAGGAGCGCATGTGCACGTGGTCGTCATGGGCTGCGGCCGGGTCGGTTCGGCCATCGCGCGCAAGCTGGAGAAGATCGGGCACAGCGTCGCGGTCATCGACCAGAACGCCGAGGCCTTCCGCCGGCTGGGCCCGGAGTTCAACGGCCGCCAGGTCACCGGTCTCGGCTTCGACCGGCAGGTGCTGCTGGACGCCGGCATCGACTCCGCGGGCGCCTTCGCCGCGGTCAGCAGCGGCGACAACTCCAACATCATCAGCGCGCGGGTGGCGCGGGAGACCTTCGGCGTCGAGCACGTCGTGGCCCGCATCTACGACTCCAAGCGCGCCGAGGTCTACGAGCGGATGGGCATCCCCAGCGTCGCCACCGTGCCGTGGACGGTGAACCGGCTGATGCGCGAGCTGCTCAGCGTCAAGGTCACCGAGATCTGGCGCGAGCCCACCGGCACGGTGCTGCTCATGCGGGTCACCGTCACCGACGGCTGGGTCGGCCGGCCGCTGCGGGAGCTCGAGCACGCCTCCGGCGCCCGCGCCGCCTGGCTGGTCCGCTTCGGCGAGGCCCAGCTGCCGCGCTCGAGCACCGTGCTGCAGGCCGGGGACCACCTGGT
>Ga0325400_1000671_pt1 | contig 26129 bp, 10 predicted proteins | sample PopdelMetagenome_2_FD_205662 | JGI IMG/M metagenome (GOLD analysis project Ga0325400, IMG submission 205662) | Populus deltoides microbial communities from Bellville, Georgia, United States - Xylem-PdKOR-R1 | ecosystem: Host-associated > Plants > Phyllosphere > Stem > Wood/Secondary xylem...
GAGTATGGTACGGACCCCTGAAATCATTCTAGTAGCCATATAACTCAAGACACTCAAGGCACAGAGGCTTCAGAAATACATTAGTAGCTAGCGGCAACATCATAAAGAGCTACCTTAATCAAAGCACGGACTAAGGAAGCACAACCAAGTCAGCAGTGTTTCCCACAGCAACAGACTGGTAAAGGTTTGGCATGGGCTCCGCTACCACTTCAAAGTTTGATTCTCTAATCCTATGACGATATTATTATGAGAAGAAACATCTATATATATATATATATATATATATATATATAGACAGACAAACAGGCTTAATGTATTGCATTGCCAAAATCATGGTACGTTGATGCTGCTTACAGGTGCCTATATATAGGCTTCTATGCCGACTTAACAAGAACAATTCTCTCTGTCTCGGCCCTTCACATGCTAAGATACTTGATAGCTAAGAATGACAGTAACCTCCTCCTCGTACTAGATTAACATCTAAGGCTTACATAAAATTATAACAAGCTAACTCAAGATGAAGTACTTCATTGTTAAGTAATGAAATCAGCCAATCATATGCTTCCAGGCTAATAATATTATACTAGAATTTACCATCCTCTTTTTCATATATAGTGCAGGTACCGACTTAGCTTGATGTTAAATTGCAAGTAATTACTTTTCCAACACGACTGCGCAAATAACCAATCCAAATAAAAAACATCTCAAAAGATTCCATTTTTATCAAAGCCTTTAATTCGCGACGGGTCTGGCTTTGTACCATTCCATTTTTATTCCTGACAAAATGTTTACCATTTGGCCTTCGAAAGAGAGACCACATCTCATTTTCCTTCAAAGTTCAAAGCATCTAAAGTCACGTCCCATAGCTACATGCAGCCCCGTCTACATGAAATAATTGTGTGTGTAGTTTCCATGAATAATCATATATATGGCCTTTTTGGCATTGAAAAGGATTTGGCAAAGGATTTGGCAGTGAATTAATAATAATTTTTATTTTAAATATAAACAAATATAAAATGTAATTTTAAGTATTTTAGATCTGACAACAAAACTAAATCCAGTAGTACTTTTTTATTGATAAACAGAAAAGACAACACTTTTCAGGTGCTACAGTATCGTTCATAGTGCAAATACTATATATCTATAGTGTGGTCCACAGTATAATGAGTCTATGTCCACAGTACTATTTTTTAAAATATTTTTTTTAAAAAAAATATTGAGATAGTATTTTTTATTTTTAAAATTTATATATCATCATATCAAAATAATACAAAAACATCAAAAAATATTAATTTGAAGTAAAGAAAAAAATAAAAGCATTTTTTAAACACAAAAACAAGCATATTTTAATAAGAAAATTCAATTCAACCTGAAATAAAAAAATAAATTATCATCACCCAATTTTTGTAAATTTTAAAAAAATCACATCAATTTATTTTATTTTTACAATATGAAAAAAAATCCATAAAGAGAAAAGAAAAAAAATAAAGAGGAAAAAATAAAATTAAAAATATCTTAAAATAAAAAAAATTAAAGGGAAAGAAATTAGTTGTTGGTGTATTAGGCGCTGCTCTGCTATGCGTTATTCATGGTGCTACTATAGAAAATATTTTATTTGAAGATGGTGATGATACAAATATATTCTGTGTTTTTAACCCAACTAAAGCATTTCTGCATTTGAAAACAAATTTTTATTGAACCGTGGCGGAGCGCAGGCCAATCTGCTAGCTATTATATTATTACGTAATGGTTATTTAATTTTTATAAATATTTTCCTAAAAAAATATATTAAGATAATATTTTTTTATTTTTTAAAATTGATTTTTATATCATCACATCAAAATAATACAAAAACATCAAAAATAATAATTTGAATTAAATTTTTAAAAAAAAAATCAAATTTTTTTAAAGTATTTTTGAAAGGCAAAAACAAAAATGCTTTAATAAAAAAATTCAACTTAGCCTCAAATGAAAAATAAATTTTCATCACTCAACTTTTGTACAATATAAAAAAGTATCATATATTTATTTCCTGTTTACCATATAAAAAAATTAAATAAGGAAAAATAAAAAAAACTAAAGAGGCAAAAACAAAATTGGAAATATTTGACAGCCCAGCCAGACCCAATAGCCTTGAGTCAAAATTAGAAATATTTGACAGCCCAGCCAGACCCAATAGCCTTGAGTCTGGATATTAGCAGAACCTAATAGTGTGGGGTATGGCGGCTAAACCAGACCCAGCAATACTTTTTGACTAATAAATAGAAAAGACAACACCCCCAGGTGTTATAGTGCAAATATTATATGTCTACAGTGTGGTCCATAAGCAATGAGTCTATGTCCACAGTACCTGCATAGTATTTTTCTCATGCCTTTTAAAGTATAGTATAATCCATACAATTAGGTTTTGATCTTAGGTATTTTGTCCCATGCAAAACAATTAGCACTTCGCTGCAGGTAGAATAAATTTTTTAAAATTTTAAAAATGCGAATGATTTTTTGACTGTATTGTTAAAACTGACTTAATAGATCAATCTTGAAATCTCACAACCTAGCTCTTTGCCTATCTCGAGTTTCAAACTAAATTGTGCAGAAGTTAGCCTGAATAAAACTGATTGATTTCATGTATCAAAATGCAATCTTGATGACTAGTAAAAACATGACTTAACTTTTAACAAAATTTCAAGATAATAACTTTTTTCAAAAAAACTATTGAGAAAATAACAGATTAGATCAATCTCAGTCCCCAAGTAAACCGTGTTATGGACTTCATTGATTTTAATAATTTATTTTTTATAAAATATGTTTTTAATTATATGATAAAAATATGTTGGTCACAAAATTGAACACCAACCTAAAAATAAAAACTTATTTGAGATAATGATAACCCTAAAGAAAGCAAAAAAAAAATAAAATAAATCATGCAGTTTATTTTCTAACCAATCCGATAAAATCAAGAAAAAACTATTAAAAATAATTAAGGATCAAAAACCAAAAAAAATATCCGGTCAGTGGTTGAACTATCAAACTTATGAATCGTGTAACACGAGCTAGCGCGCCAAATCTATGAACCAAATTATAGACTCTAATGGGATTATAATTTTTTAAAAACTATTTTTTATTTAATTACGTGATAAAAAAATATATGATTACAAAATAAAATACCAACCTAATACTAAGATGTTATAAAAAATTTAACAACAAATGAAAATTAAAATATTTAACATCACAATACGGATAATTTACCTTATTTTGTTTATTTCTCTATCAAAATTTAAAAAAAGAAAAAGAAAAAAGAATCAACTAATTCCCAACCCGTTAGACAGCGGCTTAATTAAATTATTCGAGGTTCATGAACTATAAATAAATAGATAAAGAGCCACATAAAAAAGAGAGAATCATCACGACATTTGTGCAAAAGACCCATGCAGCCTAAACTAATTAAATCAGGATTAAAGGAAAAACCTGGAAGACAAGAAAATCTGAGGGGTTTGAGAGAACTCTAGACCTGTGTTATTTTCACACAAGTAAATAAACAAAGATCTAAATAATATTCTATCAAAAACTCCTCTAAAAAACATCTTATAATTATAACTGTCAACTGTTTATAAAGGTATTTAACTGACTTAATTTGTAATGAAAAAATAATCTTAAGAAAGTAGGAGAATGAGGGGGGGAAATCCAAGATTATCTAGAAAAAATACTAAAAAAATAGAATTTTTATGCCTAATTTGAGAGCTTTCATGATTTTAGCTCAAGCTAATCCTTACAGAGAACATTGAGATTCTTAATTTGTTCTTCTCCAAAACAAAGACTCAATTTGTTTTATTGTAATAATCCCAATTACCGAAATATCAATACCATGTTGTATTTATAAATGTTAAAGTTTCACCTCTTGATTTATTTTTCCTCGTATATTCCCTCCATAAAGTTGGCTGCAGGAATGCGAGTGAACGGGGTAGGCATGGATCCTTTGGCATGATGCCATGATCCAATCTTAATATATATTTTCTTTAATAATTTTTTGGGAATTTCCTTAAAGCCATTCGTGTAAATAAATGGTGTGTTTATGATTTGGATCTCGAATGTTTTTTAAGAGTATTTTTAATCTAAAAAAGATATCAAATAATAATAACCTTCTTGACGTGAATATAAAACATAACTATCTTAATACGAAAACATTGTAATAACAAACAAAAATGAAGGTAGAAGAAAAACTCCTTGGACTCGGAGTCAATTTGCATACAACTTATTTATTGCAGATTGAACTGCAGAGTAGAAACAGTAGATGATATATAGTTCTATGAAACAGGGTTAATTCTTGCTTCTCCTACGAAGGCTTGCTCATGCTATGGCTCTGCTTCCCATTAGATCACTAAAGCATTATATTTAAACAAAGAAAACGTTAGTAAATCATATCATATGCATAAAACAATACGGTGGATAAAAAAACTCAGAACAGTTTTCAATATGATATATAACTTTATCTTGCTGACCGGGAATAGATTTAGATCTAGTTTGTTTTTGCCGAGCAAAATTATTTTTTAAGAATTTTTAGATCGTTCTTGTTTTCATTTTTATGTTTACGTTATATATATATATATATATATATATATATATATATATATATATATGTATTTATAAATAAAAAACAATTTCACGATATCAATTCCTCGGCACTAAACATGCTCTTAAACACAAGCACAAGGATTAATCTGGAGAATGACAAACCGTAAGTTTTGAGTGAGGAGGGCGTCCTTGGCATAATCATTCTCTGCTCTTGCTTTGATGATTTGGAACATAAGATGAAGCCTGAGTTCATTTGCGGCACTCTGCTTAGAGATCAGATGAGTCTCCTCTTTTAATTTGGCAGCCTCTTCACTTATTTCTTGAAATTTTTCCCTGACTTCCTTTTGTCCCTCTCTTATGCGTTTTTGTCCCTCGCTGATCTCTACCATATCAGCTTTTATCCTTTTGATGCTCCTACTTATTTTTTTGTCACTTTTTTTTCGTTTCTGTATGCAATAATGCTTAAATCGTTATAAATTCAAACAAAAAGAAAACAGACACAATTATACTACACTCTAATTCTCATATATACAGATCCCCATTCAGAAGAAAGCCTATATATATATATATATATATATATATATATATATATATATATACAAAAACAAAAACGATCTAAAAATTCTTAAAAAATGATATATATATATGTATGGCTACATCGCCAAAGGAAATCTCTCATACACATGCTGGATTATCACGGGGAAGAGCATCCACACAGAAATGGGCTCGCAGAGGACTTCTTTGGGAGCAACTCAAAGAAAGGCATGTCTGGTACTGTGCCTTTCTTAATTGATGACTTTATCCTGGTTGTTACTTGTATCGAAAAACGATCTAAAAATTCTTAAAAAATGATATATATATATGTATGGCTACATCGCCAAAGGAAATCTCTCATACACATGCTGGATTATCACGGGGAAGAGCATCCACACAGAAATGGGCTCGCAGAGGACTTCTTTGGGAGCAACTCAAAGAAAGGCATGTCTGGTACTGTGCCTTTCTTAATTGATGACTTTATCCTGGTTGTTACTTGTATCGTTGTTATATATATATATATATATATATATATATATAGAGAGAGAGAGAGAGAGAGAGAGAGAGAGGAGAAGAGGAAGGGAAATATCCGAAGAAAGTCGCGGGTCAATAAGACGCCGTCCTTAAAAGAGGAAAAGTAAACACACCATTTACACTGATGTGTAAAAATAAAGTTACCCAAACGTTGATTTCATTCGTGGGCCTCCTAACCACCGCTACCAATTAGGTGGCCCCTCACGCGAATATTAAAACAGTTTGTTTTTGTTTTTTTTTCTTAAAAAGTATTTTTTGAAAATCAACTGATATGCATTCCCAAACACATATAGATCTATTATATTATTGAGTGAACGATACCGTGGAGGATGCTGGAAGTTTCGCGCGATTACAAGAGGAGTGAAACTCAATTTTATCTTGTTTGTACTGTGGTGTATGCAATTTCAATATTTGGTGTTTGGCCCGATTATAAAAAAAATATTAGATCAGCTAAATAATTTTTATTTTTTTATCATAATTTATATATAATTGTATTTTAAATCTTATTTATATAGAAATTAAAATTTTTATTTATTTTACGGCAATTTTAATAAAATATTTATTTTTTTAAAACTTACTTTTCTAAATCTGCAATTAAAAACATTTTTTAGAAACTTATTTTTCTGAACCGCAATAATTAAATTATCACAATACTAAATATATATTAATTACTTTTCAATTAAATTATTTTCTTAGTTAAGAAACACTTAGTAATACATAATTTATTTTTTTTTTTTTGAAATTTTTGTAATCCAACTCCGGATCAAATTATTAGACTATAAAAAGACATTGCAGCTAATAATTCACATAAATTAGGTATCCTATTCTATTCTTGAATTGACAGCTAATCTAAGGGGTAGCCCATGTTACCGTTTAAAAATAGACGCTTCTGTTTGTTTTCTAAAGGTACAAAATATTTATTTTTTATTGAAATTATATTAAAATAATTTTTTATTTTTATTTTTAATATAATAAATGATTGTGTACGGCCCCGTCTCTCCTCGAATCCTAAGCGAACTGCAAATTAGGTATCCTCTATCTCTGTATCTCATATCATGAACAACTGCTGCAGCATCTTCTCACCATTCATGTCATTCAACTGCAATAAGAATTTGCCAGATCAATATCCACTGGAAATGCATGAACATCAGATGGCCCAGAGACGGATGAATATGGCAAAATGAATCCACCATGTGCATCAGGCAGCCACGCAAAAAACAAAAGGAATTCTCAGCCTATTTCTAGCCGCCCGTCCGCAATAGAAACCAATGAAGAGAAACATAAAACAACAAGATCACAGAAAGGGAAAGCTTATTCTCTGTATGGCATGTTTGTGCGCGCGCGAACAATTGGATATTCCCAAGAGTTAGATTTGCGAATATCACTGGGTGTTTGTTTTTATAATTCATCAAATTACCCAACACACCCACTTGTAAGGTAATTTATCCTCTTAACCAGTATTGATCGTACCTGAGACTGGTGCTTGGACTTGAGGAAGGTAGAGAAACGTCAAAGAGATCTTCCGCTCGTATCAACATCTGATTGCAAACATCTCAAGCAAGAAAACCAAAATCTATACACAAGGAAACGCAATGCTGGGCGTGTTAATGCGCACAGATTTGAATGGCAGGTGAAGTAAATGCTCGCAATACGTGCATTTCCTTAAGCCAACAAATCCATGTTCTCTTTAGCTGCGAGTGCTCCCCAGGACGATTCTTCTCCTCCTCCTCCTCCTCCTTAATTTGGAACCATCGAGTCCTTCCGAATCTAATTTAATTTGATTTATATCATAAATTGGAAAATACATATGATGTTAAATAATTAATTTAAAACAAATAATAGAAAACCACTTTCCTCAGTCCGGTTCAGTTTTTGTTTCTGTTTCTCTACCACCCAAAGAAAAAAATTGCTTAACCATTGTATTTTTAGAGATCACATATGTTTCTATTTTTAATTTCAATTTGCAAAACAATCTCTGTTTAAAACTTTATCACCCACATATCCAGAATTAATTCCCGTTTCTTAAAGTAATTTAATTTCAAAAGTATAATTTTTTAAAAAAATAAACAGAGAGAGAGAGAGAGTGATAGGCGGCAGCCATTTGAAGAAACTAGCTTTCTTTTCCTCGCAGCTTCTGTCCCACCCACTCTCATTTATAGATTCATAGATAAACCAAAATAAGGTCTGTTATTTTTTTTATTCGGATCGTGAGCGGTTCTTGAAACTTATCACTGAATTGCCATGTTTCTTGTTTTTTTTTTTAAAACGCGACAATGATGAGTTTCCCAAGGTCACTGACACGGCACGATATCGCTCGATTCAACAGGTGAGAGGAAGATATCGCACGATCACCTCCGGAGCTCGAACGATCGATTTGTTTTTTAGCTTTTCAAAAAAAGCGGTGCCCCTGCCCCCACGCCATGTTAAAGTCTGATTCGCGGAGGTTGATTTTTAAATGAAAATCATGGAGTCCGTGCATTACAGCGAATCATGGGACCCACTTCTTTTATCCCTTTGCAGGTTGGCACCATCAGGATTATTAAAAAAAAAAAAAAAAAAAGACTCAGTCCATGAAGAGCAGGAACGCGGCCACTAAAAAATTTAAAATTTTTATTTTATTAAAATTTAATATGATTTGTACGTTTTGTATCGTTTTTATGTGCTGATATCAAAAATGATTTTTAAAAAATAAAAAAACATCATTGGCATGTATTTTAGCACGAAAAGTTATTTGAAAAGTACCCGCAACCACACTGTCAAACATGCTCTTAATAAATATAAGTTTTTTTAATGAAAAACAAAAAAGATAGAGCCACCAAATTTAGTAAAACTTGGAGGCAAAAGTTGTTTATAACTTTTAGTTTTTTTAATTTTAATATCACGGTGAAATTATAGAATTATTATTAAAATAAAAAAGATCTTGTACTTACGTACAAGGATGTTCTTGTCTTCTTATCATGGCTTCTCAAGTAATAATCATTTTTATTTAGGGGTTATTTGATAATTTAAAAATATAAATATTATCAAGAAAATATTATAGACATGGTTTTACAACGTGTGCAGTGTTATCTCAGTTTTATTTTATTTGCTAAAAATTAAACTTTAAGCTTTTTTTTATTTTACTTTTTATTTTTATAAAGTTATCTAATTCTGAGTCATTCAACATTCAATTTCTTTTTAAGGTAGATTTTTTATTTAAACTCTATTCTTCAATATTTAATTATTTAATAATTAAATGTTCATGCTTTTCCCTTTTCTTTTTTTTTTCTTTTTTTATAAGTTTTTCTAAACTTCTTTTTTAATTTTAAAAAACATTTGCTGTTTATATTTAAAAAAAAAAAAAAACAGATAGAATTGTGCTCCACCACAGCAAGAGACATCTATCCAGTAAACGGTGTGGGTAACTCTCAGATAGAGTTGGTTCCTTGACTAGCTTGCATTTCAATTAAATTATATAAAAGTTGTTTTTTCAACATAACTTAATTAATTTGACAAGTCTAAAAATAAATTGTATGATTGATATAAAATGTGGTTTGATTTTAAGAAAATCTCAAGATAACATTTTTTTTTTCAATTTTAAGATTAAAATATATTAGATTGACCCGGGCTTTACAACTTAAATTATGCCACTGATCATACACTCTATTGGGTTTAACAAATATATTTTTTTAAATGATTTTTTATTTAATGATATGACAATAAAAATAAATAATCGTAAAAATGAGCATCAACTAAATACTAGGATGCTTATTTGAAACTAAAATAATCTTATAAAAAGTAAATTGAAACAAATTATAAATACCAATTCAAAATAAATCAAATGTTAAAATATAAAATTGATAAAAAAAAGAAGTGAAAAATGATTCAACTAATAAGAAAAAATTGGAAGATAGAATTAAAAAATAAACTATTTAACATTGATATTAAACCCGACCTAACATGTCAATTTTGAAATCTTTCGACCCGACTCCTTGTCTAACACGAGTTTATAATCAAGGTTGTTAAAATCGCGTTTTAACTCGTAAAATCGTACGATTTTACGAGTCAAAACATGCTTTACATGTTGAATCGCTTGAAAAAATCAAAAATGGATGAAATCGGGTTGAATCGGGGTGAAATCGCAAAAATCGGATGAAATCGCGCAAAATCGCGATTTCAGGATCGATTTTGCGATTGTGCCAAAATGATGCGCTGAAACAAAATTCCCCCCCTGGTCCAGCTGTCAGGCGCCTATTGGCTGTGGAAATGCACAGTCACGCGACTATCTTCTCTTTAGTTCAATCTTCACAAATCACAATTCACAAAATACTATTTCTATTTTCCAACCGAACAAATCCCTAATCGGCTAATCCCTAATCCCCTTATCTAATTAACCAGCTGGGCACCGACAAGTCGGCAACCACAAAAGCGGCGGCGACGATCTCCATTCTCCACAAAAGCGGTCACGATCCAGTCTTCACGCCTTCTCTTTCCTTAGTGCTCACGATCCAGTCTTCACGGCGATGATTTTAACAGCGACGACGATCTCCTCAATAGCTCACGGCTTCGGGCTTCCTCTTCAATCTTCATTAATAGCGGCACGCCGGCAACGATCTCCTGCAGCCATCCAGTCTTCACGCCTTCTCTTTCCCATGTTTAATAGCAGCAGTCGTTCAGCCATCATCATCAACGGCTCTTCACCGCAAGTTCATTTTGTCTTCATCATCATCACTGCAGTAGTTGAATTTGCCCATGTAATAGATTTTTATTTTGCCCTGTTAATTTTGATTTTGCCCGGTTCTGTAAATTGTATAGGCATAATGTTGAATTGAATTGAATGGAATGGATGGACTAAATAGAAAATTGGATGGATTGAATAGATCGGGTGAGAAAATTATTGAATTGAATGTCACACTGCCACCGTATATATCTTGACTGAATTAATAGTATAAATCAGGTGAAAATTGGACTGAACACTGTTGAATTGGACTAAATTGAATGTCATTTCAGTATTATAGGACTGAATTAATTGTACTGAATTGAATTAAGTTAATGGGGTGAAAATTGGACTGAAAAGTGTTGAATTGGACTGAATTTAATGACATTTCAGTATCATAGGACTGAATTAATTGGATTGAATTAATGGGGTGAAAATTGGACTGAAAATTGTTGAACTATGTATGAATTTTTAAGGTGCTTGAACTATATATGAATTTTTATTTGAAGCATGAATTTTTTGTTAATGTATTTTAAAATTCCTTATGATTTTACGATTTTACAATCCGTTTTTACGATCCGAGTTTGTATTGTAGTTTCCGTGCCGTGTTAAAATCATGATTTTAACATCCTTGTTTATAATTAACATGCATAGAAGTTGACAGGTGAACTAGCTAACTTGGAAGGTTCAAAAGCATGATTGACGATTAGTAAAAGCATGGTTTGGCGTTTAGAAAAAAAATCAAGTTGATATTTTTTTAAAATATTAAGACGGTGATATATTAGATCAATCTAGATTTTATAGCTTAACTCGTAAAACCCATGTCCTAGATCATAGAGTTCATTAAGTTTAAAAACTTTATTTTTTAAATTATTTTTTCTTTATCGATATGATAAAAAAATAGACACTTGTAAAAATTAAATTCTAACTAAATACCAGGATATTTGTTTAAAACCACAATAACATCATAGAAAATAAACAAAAATAAATTATGACAATGAATTTAAGATTAATAAAATAATAAATAATAAAATTAAAAAAAAAATCATTCATACTTTATAAAATTCAGTTCTTTAGCAGAGTAGTAGAAATATGATAATCCTAGTACATATAAGCTAAGTGATAAAGTCTTCGCCATTTAAAGAACAAACCAAGAGTTTGACCTGTCAAACTACTCCAACTTAAAGAACAAAGCAAATTTAACTTCCACTTTCAAAGCCAAAAATCCCAGGCGCTATTAAATGCTCTCATTAACTTCCTTTGCATTCAAATCCACCACCACACCACGTCTGCAACCACCAGCCTGCAATTATCAAATGAGAGCTTGTTCATTCCCATTAAGAAATTCACAAAATAGGAAAAAAAAAACATAACTTTATTAGTTGCAACACTGTATATAATGAGAAAAATATATATAACCAGAGAACAACCTTTTTATTTTTTTATTTTATTGATGTTATACAAGGATTGGGTTATCATACCTGGACATAAGCCCATGTCTGTCCACAGGGGATCTTGTATGGGTCAATTTATGCTTCAAATTAACTTAATATAGTTATTTGAAGACACAACGATCATAATTCACATTTATAAAGTAACAAAATAAGCTATACTATATAGGCATATATTAAATACAAGTGATTGTTACTTTATAATCGTTTTAAACTAATTTTTTTATGAAATAAATAGTATATTTCTCTTTAAAAAAAACAAATTACATTTTTTATTAAATTATAATTCACAATTATAATAATTGCGGTGCAATTAATTAAACTATAAAATTAATGATAAGTTAAATCTTTATGAAACAATAAGTAAATGTGAAGATAAAAAAATGTTTTGTTCCAGAAGAAATTCTTAGTGGACAAGATTTAATACAAAAATCACGTTGAAACAATAATTAAACCTATTGAAAAAGGAAAATGATTTATAAATAAATCTTTTATATTAAATTTCATACAAATAGATGCGTCAACATATATAGAAATACTTAAACATAATTCATCCTTGTAACATGTGTTCGTATAAAAGTCTTATATGAAAAATTTGTTTGTATAACATTACTCTACAAAAATAACATTCAGGCATGAATTTAGATGATTATTATTCAGCAACATCAAATGGGTACCTTATCATTCTCATTTATGGTTCATCATCTGTGTCCTTTTTCATCTTTGCGCACAGAGCATCGATTACTAGCTGGCGTGCGCTATTTTCACCCTCTAGTTGTGCGATTCTTGCCTGAAGCTTGATTGTATCTAAGCTGTCAGGATTCTTCATTTGTTTAGCCAGCAAATTAATCTTACATTTGAGCCGTTCATTTTCACGTTGGATCTCCATATTATATTTCGACTCAGCCTGCATGGAAGCAAAAGAGATAGAGGGGCAATAAATAAATAAAATAATACAAATAATCATACTTCTACTAATACTGAGAGATTTTCTTATTATTAGTATTATTACTATAAAAGAGGCATTCGAATGTAAAACCTCTTGAGAAAAATGAAAGATATTGATGTATAGGTCATTTCCATTGAATTCTTCTAAGAGTAAGCAATGATAATGCAAAATTATTGTATATTGCTAATGGTGCACGAGTTTTGCACCTATCAAAAGCAATTCATAGAGATTGCCAGATCATATGTATTTTCTGTACAAGCCACTTGCTATGAGGTTAATTTTAGTGAATTGGCGTCAGCTAATAAATTCAATGTGACAGCGGAATTTAGAAAAGCTTAACACCTAAAACAAAATCTCATAAAAAAACTACCATGTGATGATAATTAACGTAGAATGAAAACCCAAATGAAATAGGATAATAAAAGTAAACAAGTAATAAGAGTGATGCTGAATGACTTTAAGAGGTATTTTTGTTTTGCTGTTAAGATTTTCAGAAATAATTAGTGTCACATTTTTTTGCTTTTAAAGAAACCAGAAATGTAGATTATTTTCAACAAGAACTTTAGTATTTTGATTGAGATTGGTTCATGCGTAAGCAGTGCTTTCATGAAATAACGCTGACTGTTAAGATGAAGTGGAAAGATAGAAAGCTCACCAGTGCCCTGGAAATCTCCGTTACAGTAGTAGATAGTCCGTCGTGCTTGCCCTTCAATTGGTGAACATCTCTTTTGCCTTGTTTCAAAGCCTTTCCCATCCGATCTCCCTCCTTCTTCAAGTTGGCATTTTCTTTCTCCAGATGGTCGTTTCTTTCCATCAGCACATCCACCTTTCTCTTGAGGTCTTTCGTCTCTTGCTGGAAAATAAATGATAGAAGAGAATAAACAAATTATAAGAGACAACAAAAGAAACTCATAGGAATACAGAGTTACAGACAGATAATTGGTATAACATCACCTTCTTTTTTTCACGATATTTCAGGTCACTACGTTGTCTAGCCAACTTTTTAGGATCCTTTGAAGACCGAGAACTTCCAGCTGGTTGTTCTAGGGCTGCTTGATGATTCACGGACATGTTGTTCATATTCACCATCCCTGCGGTTTCCAACATGATCATGTTTCTTTAAGTTTCAAAAATCTAGAAGAAAGAAAAAAACTTGAAAAGAAAAAACCATGGAGATTAGAATTTGCTGAAGAAATGTATAGTAATAAATTCTTGCAAGACCACATCCTATTTTCCAGTCAGCCTGCGATATGATGGATCTATTGCATACATGTGTGTGTATATATATTAACGAATTTGTTCCAATTTAATTAGAGTTTAATTATGATAAAAGTGACATTCAAACATGAAATTAAGCTGACATTTAGTATCACTAAACAACAAGCCCATAGGTAAATGGTGATCTAAATTTCTCTTCTTTTTTTCGACAATCATATCAAACCAAGTTCTTCATCAATTAAGACAAATTATTTTCTATAGATGATTTTAAATACACTCCCTACATGACTTAGACACTTGTAATGTTCAAAATCCATAGCTTCTATTGGAGCCGACTTGTCTTGGTGCTTTAATTCATGGTGCAGTGCATGACAATTAGTACAATTTAGTACCAGTTGGGACAACATGGGACTTCGGTCTGGCTGTGTTTCAAATTTGTGAGAAACAAAACCCACAGTTAAAAGCAACAGTTATATTGTAGAGGAACATAAAAATAAAATAAAAACTAGATAAACCTAGCTCCAGGTCATAAGCAGTACGTATTTCAGATATCAAACATGTGAAGATCCTTACATTGGTTCGGTATTTCTGTCTGCTGTTGGTGTCGGTGATCTGCCAATCCGTATTTCAGTTCATGGCTACCAGTCCCAATACCATACATGTTTTCTCCAACTACGTACAAAGTTTGATGAACAAATTCAATTAATGCATGCTTTCAGACTTTTTTTAAAGTAACATATATATATATATATAAACAGTAGTTCAAGTCGTTAGCTTATGATTGTAATGCATTAACATTCATACATCCTGGCACAGCCACCTGGCTACCAAACAGCGGATTCATCGATGGGTTCTCCTCATGGACGGTGCCAGTGGAGGGTGTTACTGCAAAAAAAAGAAGAAGTTAATATTCTTAGAAAAGCGAGTACATATTAGATTAGATTAGATTAGATTATCAGAGATTGGAAGGTCAAAATCATACAAGCCACCTTTAGGGGGGGTGGGGGGAAGAAATCCTTAAACCCTAAATCTCACTTGATTTAACTCCAGCCAATATAATTTAATAGGTTTTCTGTTTCTTAGAACAAAAAAGCAGGGATTAATTGTGGTTTTTTCTCTTTTGAGATCTCTCTCACTTCTCTGAAACATGAAATGAAAAGAACTAAATGAAAAAGAAAACGAAAAAAGATCTATAATATATAGGATGAGAAAATGAACAAAGTGGGTTTACTTAAGATAAAGGATCCCGGCCAGATTCTTCAAAATATGGCTTATAAGGAAGGTATATATTCTCCCACATATAATAGAAGATCCAATCAACTGAACTTACTCTCAGCATCAGAGAAATCAAAGCAGTACATATCAGAATCCATTCTTCACTATGATCTGCAGAATAGAAATAAGACTGATGAGACTCCAAAATTTTATTTTACATTCATAAAACGAAAAGAAAATTTTCTTTTTTTGGTTGATCTTCCAAATGTACATGCAGAAGTAAAGCGGCTTAACGATGCTCGTAAAGCTGACTAACCCAACTTAAGAGCTTCGAGAGAATGCAAAACTAATCCCATTGTCATAGAATTAAGGTTAAATTTATACAAAGAACAAGTGTGAGAAAATTTGTCAATCGTCCGAAAGCAACCCGAAAGCAAGCGAAATCGCCCGTAAGCAAGCGAAATCGCGCTGCTATAAAGTTTCTTTCCAGAAAAATGGAATAGAATAATATTATTTTAATCGAAGCAAATGTTTTCATAATATGTGGTTGAATATGATTGATTGTTTCTGATTTGAAAGAAACGATGTACAGGAAAATAAATCCAAGTGGCGTTCTCCCATTCATGACCAGATTTTTATGGTGGGCTATTCTATCGTGTTTTATTTTGAGCCGTCGAAATAATGTGCTTTTTAGTTCGTGGGGTCAATCTTCTATGCTTACGTCACAGAGCTAATATTTTAAGATAATATTTTTTTATTTTTTAAAATTTATTTTTAATATAGTATATTAAAATAATATAAAGATATCAAAAAAATTAATTTAAAATAAAGAAAAAATAATAATTTTTTTAAAACGCAAAACAAATATCCTCTTGGCTCAGTTTAAGAAATAAATGCTCAAGAAAATGAGTGGAATATTAACTTAAGGTCTAACCGTCGACTAAGCAATGCTTCAATCGTTAAAGAGCTAAATAAAGAAATTTCAACTATAAATGTCCACGTAGAGTCAACTTTTCTTAAAAATATATATTTTCTTTGTGTACGTACTTTTGCTTGTCAATAATGATAGCATTTGCATGGAATTCAATATGCTCCAAATAATCCAATCATCAAACTTCTTTATATATAAATTAAAGCAATATCCTTCGGAATAATCCTGAAATGATTCCCAGTTAGCAAACATTTTGGTGCTTGCAGTCTTGTAGGCTTATTGTTCTTGAATATCCTATGCGCTTTAGCAGTTATTAACACTTTTTTTTCTTTTTTGTATTTATGAACTATGCCTATATTCTGTGTATGTGGGTTTATGAGAGGGGGGGGAAAACAAAGGAACTGAAATTCGAGTCCAGCAGAAATAGGGAATCATTGTCTGCCGGCAAAAACTTTAACTGCTCAAGGTCTAAGTTTGATGGGTAAAAAATCGGCCTAAATCATCATTTCACCCACACCCGCATGATTGTTAGAATTTCTCCATTTTATATTTGTGTGAATAACTTCTCAATTTGGTATAAATATTATTTGATTTTGTCAAAATATTCTAATAAGTAACAAATGTTTAATTAAGTATGAATAGTATCTGACATGAAAATAAGAATGCATTAAAATTAAATGTTTAAATTAGTGGATCTTACAAGTAGCCGATGATTGTGAGATAGTATTTACTAATTAATAGATAGTAATTTCACATGTATAATTAATTTCAATCCATTTTTATTTTTTATATCCGATATCATTGACTGTGAATGAGATAGTAATTACTCACTAGATGATTTTATCAAAAATCGATTAACACATTAAAATTGAAAAATTATTGATGTATAGGTGAAAAGGAGAGAGTTGACAAAACCTAGATGAAATGATGGGTTATACCAATAAATTTCGCAGCTCATACTAAATTAAAGTTGGAGAAAAAAACTTAAAATAAATGAAAGAAATCAAAATCATCTACAAAAGAGGTTGTGCTTAAGGTTGGTTGTCGGATCCATTCTAGGGCACGATCTTGGTAGGTGGTAATTAATCGTTGTCTGGCTTTCTTGCGCACTCAAAAAAATAATATGATATTTCAAGATAAAAATCCAGATTGAAATAATGTTCTTCATTTTATTTTTCAGGGATTGACTTTTTTGTTAAGATTTACAAACAAGAATTTATTTATTTTTTTGTACAAACCTATATCTATATAGAGATCCGAAGACATTTTACTCTTACAATGAAGAAACTAGATTTTTATGAGTTTTATTTTTCAGATTTTTAATTTAGCATCGAGCTTCTCTCTCTCTCTCTCTCTCTCTCTCTCTCTCTCTATATGTACACAAACATAACTCCTTCTTCTTCTTTTTCATATTTAACCAAGTATTTTTGACACCGGGTCTTGATTATTATTATTGTTATTATATATATAAAAGGGAGGAGGAGGAGAGAGTGGTGTGATGGGACTCTAATATTTGATTTAGAAGATTACACTACCTGTATGTACATATTCGATTAGAGTTGTACCTCTCACTTTCACTGTATATCATCGGAGTAAGAGCTCGTTTTGAGCTATCTATCTTGTTTCCATTTTCTAAAATCACAAACTCGCGTCCATATGTTGTTTCTTCTCTTAGCTTGCTTACACCTTGTCATACAAAATGACATTTTCGCCTTCCCCTGCCAAGAGTTGCATCCTTTGTTTCCAAGAACCTATGTTGGGAACAATAACGACCGACGGAGAATAGCTTAGAAAACAGGGTATATATATATATTTCTCCTCCATTATTTTCCAGAGAAATCAAAAGAGCTGCAGGAATATTACAACTTACAGATATCATCGATAGAACGCTTTCGGAATGAGCTCCTATCCGGCCGGCCTCTTGATTATCATCAGCATTCTAGTTTACATATGTTGTATAAACACTCAACAATAAGAAATATAGCAAGACATCAAGACATATTCCTGATATATTCATATGTAGGTATTCTGATTAAAGAATTATTGACGAAGACTTCATATAATAATTAAATTGACGAAGACTTCGTAAGTAAATGATACAAACAGCAAGATACATAAAAAAAAAAATTAATTGACGAAGACTCTGTCTGGCATGAAAATGATTGGCGAAGACTTGCATTAAAAAACTACATTTCTCAGCGGGTCCGCCACAAGTGACTAAAATAAGTACCACGGCCGATTTTCCTAGAGCTAGCAGGGTCAGGAAAGGCCGAAGCCAAGAATAATAATAACACTGTAACAAAAAAAAAAATTGAGGAATCATAAGGCAATTCTCATATGTTATTCAACTACTCAGGCAGCAGTGAGGTATCTATATATCATAATAATCATCTATGAATACTATATTTATTTAAAAGGGAATAATACATAAATATCTCTGATAATCTCTTCAACGTAGATAAACCTAAGAAAGGCAAAATCCAAGGACAAGGAAGAGCAACAAATTACGAGTTCTCCGTTAAACATGCATCATCTCCATCCTGCATGCATGCATGTAGAATCAGCAGCACAGAAATGAATTAGCAAATATGAAGCAAGACCCTACTCCCTCCCATCCCAGGAATAATTGAAGAGAGTTTATCTCCAGTCACCAACATTGGCATAAAAAAAGTAAGAATGTAGCTCCAAGTACTTCTAGTCTACTGTAAAGAAGGTCGCCTTCTCTTATAAAAAAGGTACAATATACATTTTTGGTCCGGGATAAGGAGAAGACAGGCATCTACGAGCAAACACACAAATACCGTAATTGTATTTTGATCTCTAAAGTTTATAGCTATGCATCCAATCAAAACTAAAACTCTCTTCCAGTCACTTTTGTTTTTCATTTTTTAATGTATTTTAAAAAAATTGATTTACCAAGAAATATATAAAGTAAACAAACTGACACGGACAAAAACAATTCAAGAACGACCACAAGCACAAGAATATAGAATTATTCTAAAAATTAGATTACAAAAAATCCTATAAATAAGGTGGATTTCAGGCATTGAACAAAAAGAAATCAAGGTTCAAAGTTGGCAAAAAACTAGCCCTTACCCCTGTTTTCTTCACCAACCAACCTTTTCTCTCTTCCTCCACAGTTGTTGCATTCACTTCATCCATGTCGTGACCAGTAACAACCCGGCACCCTTGCAACCATATTTTCTTGCTAGCGATAGGAACCACCACCATTAATCTCTTCTTTTTCCTCTCCACCGCAGGTTTTTTCTCCTCAAGCAACTAACACCAGCCGCCAACTCCTTCACCAACGCCGCCACCAACCTCACGTCACCCTCCCGACACGACCAGCCAGCTACTTCCCCTGCATCAGGTAACTTCTCTTGTCCTCCCTGCCATAATGCTAGCCATTGCATGCAGAGAGCAAAATAATTAACATGGTCACTAGGTTAGGCCAATGACCATATGGGCCTGGGCTGGATCCATTTCAGCCTAGCCCAGATGGCTAAACCGGGTCCAGCTCAAAGGAAATAAAAAAAGAGAGAAAAAAAGGATGTTGGGCCGACAATCAGCCCAACCCGACTGAGTTGGACTGAACCTGTTTCAACCCAGCCCGGATGGCTAGGCCGGGTCCAGCCCAATAATAATAATAAAATATTAAAAGATTAAAAAAATGAATTTTTCAAAAGGATAAAATCTCATTTTTATTATGTTTTGAAAATACAAAATAGATATTGTAATCAATTTATGACCATTAGGGTTTTGCCAAAATACAAAAAATCCCTTATAACCATTATTTTTTTATTCAGAACGTTAGGAATTAATTATATTTAGAAAATACATGCAATGCTAAAATTTAGATTATAGAATATTTAAGATTTAACCCAATAAGGTAGAAACTTCTTCATGAACGGAGATTTGCTTTGAACCTTAGACGAGACCAACGGATAGAAACACGGCCTAAAAAACAATCAAACAACAATACAGCTTACCTTAGGTAGGGTGCACTAGGGATGATGTGTTTTCCCCTTGCTCAACTAGTCTCTTACCAAGACTCTCGCAGACCATAGGTTTCCTAGTAACCATAATACTAGGTGGCGACTCCTTAACTTTATAATCATAACTTTATGATTATATCCAAAACTCCTTTTCAACACACATCTCAGGAGGCAGACTCGTTGTTCGACTCTACACACACCGCGATAACCACTATAATCTTGGAATGGCTAATCAAGTCTATGTCTATAATACTTCTTTAAAAGATATCAGTATCATTATAACAGATATTATTAGCCCGAACAAACAAATCCAATCATACTTTATTTTTCTTTGTTTATTCCAATTTTAAGTATAAGATTAGAATACTTACTTGTCTAGCACGATCCTGATCCTCCAATGCCAAGGTTTGGTCGCAACAATATCCCATGTCAACAACATGATTATCACATTACCATTATTTATATCAATTTTTGGATCCATACCTTATCCAAAAGTAACACATTTTCAATTACTTCTACATATACAATATTTCACATGTATAGTCCATACACATAGTCAAACCAATACAATTTATTTCTAAGAATATATTTCCATGTTAAGCACATACACAGTTTTATCATTTTGTTCTCTCTCATTAAGAACCAATTTATCGAACTTCATTTAGGAACCCAAGAGTTTTCCCTCAATTCACACACATCTAACCCATTATAATTATTCACCATTCACATAATTTAACACAATAATACATAGGATTAAAAACAAACCCCATCATTTCTCCTAATGCCCCGAGGCTAAAATATATCTTTAAATGAACTATAGGTTCCTTGTTAATCTTTCTTCAATTTTTTTGTTTGAATTCATTATAATTAGGTATTAACATAACCTTCAACATCATGCATACAAGACAATTTGAAGAAATTATCCCTCTTTGTTGACCCTTTAGCCAAAACTTAGAATGAAAAAGAGGGTGATATTTTTCCTTGATTGTCTTAATTCTATACTTGTCTCATAATTTAAATATTCTCTGATTCTAGGATCAAATTAACAATTCAAGCAACCAATCTCATAAACCCTCATTTCCTTCCTACACATTTCATGCCTTATAACTCAAAAAAATCAATAAAATGTTTTAATTGATCCAAAAGCAAAAGTTGTTACCTATGTGAAGTAATCAGGAAGAAAACATAAGAGGAAAAGTTTGATTTATTCTCCTTCTTTTCTTCTCCCTCAAACCCTTCAATTCATCTCCTTCTCCTAAGCTTTAAATTCCCTCAAATCATATAAATAACCTTTCTAGATCACCCAAACACTCCTTTTATTCCTTTAATCTAATTGTTTCCATGTGATTTTTAGAAGGGTTTTTGAAAAAATTAATAAAAATCTCTTTTCCTTTTTAGTAATATAGTCAGGGGTACTTGGCTTTCTTAGAAAGTCATATGAGCTATTTATTTTAATTTCAAAGTCCCTGTAATCACTACACTGTCACTACAATTTAATATTTAATATTAAATAGATCAAACAAGAACCTATTCAAAACTTTATTATTTAATATTTTCTTTTAATGCCTGTCTCTTTAAAAAATTTATAACTTCTTCAATAAATCTAAAAACTTGCCTAATTGGACAAGGAAACCTAAAAATAAAGCTAAAGTAATAAAAATTCTAAACAAGCTAAGGAAAAAAAAAGTTTTAAACTAAATATAAAAAAAAATCATAAATTAACCAATAACTTCTAATCATTAGAAAGCATTCTCAATCTTCAATTTCATTGAAATTTTAACCTTATATGAAATAGAGTTTTTAGAATCTTCTAAATAAATTTTAATTTTGATTTGGATCATAATTCATGTTCAATAATATTAATATTAAAAATAAATTTTAAAAAATAAAAAAATTATTTTAATATATTTTTAAATAAAAAATATTTTTAAAAAACCATTACTACATACTTTTATTAATTTTTTTTAATTTAAAAGTTGAGTATAGATTTCATATAAAAAAACTTAAATTCTATATGCATAGATGATCCATTATCAAGTTTTTATAAATTATTTTGGTTTTTTTTATTTGCTCAATAGTTTTTCTAATAATTTTTCATTTACTATCCATCTTTTATGGCTTAATAAATGTTTGAGCAACATAATTAATATTTGCTAGATTATTGGGTTTATTTGAAGCTCTCCAGTAGCATCTTAAAAAGCAGAGTTGCAGCTTTCCATTCTCATTTTATTTAATTAAAATTTTTACTTGTGTAAATATATTAAAGTTAATATAAAATCAATTTTAAAATTAATAAGAATATTTTGGACCTGTGGAATCAATTACCTCCTCTCATACTTGGAATCAATTACCTCCCAATTGACATTAAAATGTGTTTGGATAATTTATTTAAAGTGTATTTAAAAGTGTAATAATAATTATTTTTTAAAATATTTTTTATTGTAAAATATATTAAAATAATATTTTTTAAAAAAAAAAATATTATTTTTCAAAATATTTTTTATTTTTTAAAATAATATTTTTTTAATTTTTAAAAAGTTATTTTTAATATAAACGCATGAAAAAAATAATATAAAAACATTAAAAATATTAATTTAAAATATAAAATTAATTTAATTTTTTAAAAAAACACTTCTGAAACAATATCAAAAACACCATTAATATATAAATTACATAAGAAAAGACCCATCGGCTTGTGCTCAAGTACCCTTCGAAAAAACTTGCAGTCATCATCCATTACAAATATATTAAAACTACGGTACGTTACATGAATATACTACAGAGTACGCTTGAGGTTCGTGCTCCAGCGTTGTGTAGTTGTCTCCTTTTGCCGTTTCAAGTTCGATTCTTTATGTGTACGCTTGTCACCTCGTGATATCTTACCTGTTTATGGGCTTACAAACTGGACTTGCAAGTGTTCAGTAAACTGTGAGGAATAGTCATAGAGCACCCAAACTGCCACGCTAAAAAAAAAAAACTACAGAGTACACGCATCATTAAGATGGATTGTTGATCATTGTTCTTCCTAGAGACCCTGGGTTTTGCTGATGTTCTGCTTTGCCATTAGATCCCTGAAACACAATATAAAACAAAGGATAACGTTAATTAATCATAGCATACGCTTCAAATTCCATTAACATGCAGATAACTGCAGCTCAAGTCTTCATCTTCTATAATTTTATTCAAGTTTATCGTGATGACCGGTAATAAAATTAAATTGAAGCTACAAAGATATTGTTGATAGGATCACAAACCGTAAGGTTTGGGTGAGTAAATCATCCTTGGCAAAATCATTCTCTGCTCTTGCCTTTACGATCTGAAACATGAGATCAAGCCTGAGTTGATTTGCAGCACTCTGCTTGGAGATTTGACTAGTTTCCTCTTTAAGTTTGGCAGCCTCTTTACTTATTTCCTGGAATTTTTCCCTTACTTCCATTTGACCCTCCCTTATGCGTTTTTGACCCTCGCTAATCTCAACCATGTCAGCTCTTATCTTTTTGATGCTCCTACTTAATTTTTTGTCACTTTTTTTCCGTTTCTGTTTGCATTATTAATAAATTACATACGTTAGAATTTCAAACAGTACAAAAGGGTGGAAAGAAAAAAGAGTCACCAGCTGATAATTTAGTATATAAACAGAAGGAAGCCAGGAAAAACAATTAACAACGATAGAAGGAATGACAATGCAACGCCATTAATTGAGAACGGCATTTCTAGCTAGTATTGTGAGCATGTATATATACCAGATTCTTCCTTTGAAGCGCTCCGATGGAGAACCTCTGCACAACTTGTTTTGTATCCATGTTGCTCCTCATCTTAGGCGCAGGTAAAATGATAGACCTTTTTTTTTATTTTTGTTTTGGGTGTGTCCTACCATGTAAGATGGTTTTTCCTTCCTCCAGCAGGAGGTGTTAAGTTATATATAGAAGGCAGCATCCGCCCACCTATCCGAGGAGTAAACTAACAATGACGTTTTTTCCTCTGGGACCACTCAACCACGATGCCAGAAATATAATGAAAAAGAAGTCCCTACATGCTTATATTTGATTATTTTTCCATCGCTCGATACATCGCGCGATAATCGTGCAGAAAGTTGGTCGATGCCCACCCGATCGCGCGAATGTGCTGATGGCTTTTCTGACAAATTATATATACTGTTATCACCGCCAGTTATTATCTTCTAATTATATTACATATTTATAAATTAATTACTTCTTTAATTACCTATATCAAATTTGTAATTAATATCAAAAACAAGTTCGTAATATACATGTCAAAAATTAAAAAAATATTTATATAAATTAATACATTTTAGTTTTGATCAAGTGTTGTTGATATTAAAAATCAATTATTTATTCTTAAAATTTTATTATTAGCGTAAGCAATATCTCTTATATATTAACATAAGAGATAAGATTTATACCAGCGGATTTCGTGACTACTTGAAATTAATTTAATTATATCAGATCGTATCAATTTTTTGGTTGATTGTGAATCCAAAATCCAAACACATGAAAATGAATAAATCCTAGCTAGATATATTATGTTAATTCTCCTCTTTTGACCATCGATTTCACTGGCGGACCTGTAACTAGGAGTTGCTTCTCAAATATTTTAAGATTTTTATATTATAAAAAAACCGAATTATCATCGGGATTTTAATGTAATTCTCGATACAAATTAAGAATTTTTTTTTGGATTATGATAATAAAATTATATGAGTATGTTATATAATTAAAAGAATCATTAATAATATTTTAATATTTTCATGTTATATTGTTATTTTTTAATCGAAAAATTATCGATACATGTTTTACATGCTTCAATAAATAAATGACATCAAGATTATTAAGGTAGTACGTCAAATAATTTCCTAGTTATTTATTATCTCACTAGATATATAGTTGTACCTTTTTCTACATTATACTATATATGTATATATATTAAAAATGATTGGATTACTAACAGTAATAAATTATTTATGTTTTTATTATTTTTTCTTATCTAATAACTAAAATACATAATTATATTTTTTTTTTGTGGTTTGCTTGAATTTAATACGACTTGAAAACATTTAAATCTAGCATGATTATCTTACATAAAACATTTAAAATATTTTTTATTTTTTTAATATTTTTTTATATTATAAAAAAAAATTAATATTAACCCGCTATCTCTCTATCTCTATAAGCAGTCCCCACGTCTTAAACATACGTCACATACACTCTGTCTTTTAATATATTTTGTGCTTAATAACTGTTAAAGACTCCATCGGCCACCTTAAAAGTTTATTACGACCGGCCGTGCTTAATGACTCTTAAAGACTCCATCGGCCACCTTAAAAGTTTATTACGACCGGCCGTATGGTGGCTGATCTCTAGCATTAGGCCAGAGATCTATTGACACGGGGGATGTTTTTCTTAATTGACGCTACCATGTTCTATAACATCTTCGACGGATTTTCCAGAGACTGCATTTTGTATATTCTCATTGTTGTATGCGGGCGAATGTTTTTAATTATACTTTTTTCCCGGCCACCGAAATTAGGATTCAATTTACTAGAACCATGGTAATATCCTACTCCCTGACGTTTTTCCATCTCTCACCGAATCCCAGCTTAAGAAAAAACTTCATTGGTTAGGCGGAAGAAAAAACAAGAAGAAGAAACACGATCTCGTACTGACACAACGACAAGGTCGGCGGTGAGATGGACCTCTTTCTGCTCCCTTTCAGCCCCTTGCCGATTCTACAACCTCAGCCCCTTGCCTTCGCTTAATCTACTATTTCTGCCCTATGATCCGCTACAAAAGCCAACCAAGAGAAACATGAAGAATCGAGAAGAAAGGTAGAGAATCTCCTTTTCTTGATATTTACAAGCAGTGAGATACCTCTACAGGTTAGATTTGTTAGAAGTGGTAGCGAATATATCCTCTCAATCATAAGTCATACCTGAGATGGGTGAGCTTGAATTCGAGAGAGGACAGAGAGACCTCAAAGATATCTTCCCCTCTCTCTCACACACACACATGGGTCTCTG
>Ga0325400_1000674_pt1 | contig 26074 bp, 25 predicted proteins | sample PopdelMetagenome_2_FD_205662 | JGI IMG/M metagenome (GOLD analysis project Ga0325400, IMG submission 205662) | Populus deltoides microbial communities from Bellville, Georgia, United States - Xylem-PdKOR-R1 | ecosystem: Host-associated > Plants > Phyllosphere > Stem > Wood/Secondary xylem...
TTTTAAACTTTCCAGTTCTGGACACCGGCAAGTTCAATGAACGAAAACTCCAAAGTTGAAAGGATTTCCTGTGTCTCTATTAAAATAAAATCTCCCAAATTGTCTCTACAGTACTACAGTTCGAACACTTTCAAAAAAAGATAGTGCTTCCATGACTCTGAGCTATCAAATGATTACTATGTTGTCACAAGAGTCAATGCATCTCCGCCCAAGCACTTGTTGTGTTTCATGTGCATCACATTGTTATTTTGTTGTGGCCGTGATTTAATTGTCTCCGACCAATCCACATAAAGTCATCTTCTTTGGAACATGATTTGCCATGTAAGAGATTGAAGCAGGTAACACAAAAATAAAAATCCAAAACATGATCACTGATATAGTTGACCCGAGCAACTTCGTCAGAATCTTGTTTAATATTTTTTTCAAAACAACATTGTTTTAAGTTTGGGTCATGTCGACCTGATTAATCCAACTAACCTATTAACTTTTCATTGCTTGTAATTCACACAACTAATGTCCAAAATGGAGGTGTGAGCCAGTAAATACTCAGGCAATTCCAGATCGACATGATCTCTTAGGAAACCAACTTAATTCAGCACTTAATTAAATCATTTCAGGAAACGACGCCTGATTTGTTGGTACATTTCGTTAGCATCAACTGCGATTCAATCCTTTTTAATTTTTTCCATTAAGTTTGGTGTTCTGTGCTAACTATTTCATATCTTTTGTAGAGCAAATTAATGAATTGTTGAGCTAGTCCAATTTCGGATAACTGGAGACATCTGCGCAGGTTAGGCATGTGACCAAACATTACAAACTCTTTCTTTTCAATCTGCTGTAGCTATTACATTAATTCACGTGGAAGTTAAGACAAATCCTGGTCCTGCAGGCATTGCAACCCTGTAGCTAGCTAGCATGGGAGGATCAGCAATTTACAAGTATTTTTCATAGGAAACATTTGCATGCAGCTCCAACAAGAGATCCAAGAGGATATCTCAGTTCCAAACGCGTATACTTCCAAGAAAAACAGAACAACTCACAGGATCCGCTAGCTGTTACTCATACCAAACCATCAATCATGAATTAGCCAACCAAACCCGTTTCATATATGAACTCGTTTGAGCGTTCGGGGCTTATGGGACTAGCTCTTGTTACTGTACAAAAAGATTGATTATCTCCACCACATATATATTTTAAAATATTTTCGGACCGAAATATGCTTTATCTTGAAGTACTGGCGTTGGGACAGGAACAACTCCAATAGCATGCTGGCTGTTCTCGAAGTGGGATATGAAACTCAAACGTGTGGCACGTGTAAATGCGAAACATGAAGCCTGGCAGCAAAATAAACAAGAGCTAGAAATCTCCCCCTCTGATCCAACAACAAGAGATACTTGCAGAGGCATGCTTCCTCTCCCTCTCTTATTTTTTTTTTTTTAATTTTTTCTTGTTTTTGAGCAGATAAGGTGCTCCTGCACCTAACCAATTGTTAATTAGCACAAGTGTATGGTGTGATCAAAGACGAGCAGCTCCTTTCAATTAGGCGAAGTGGATAATATTGTTCCCTTCTTCTTTAATTCAATTCTTAATTAATTCCCGGTATAGTTTGAAACCGAGACCCCCTAATCCTAATTAAATTAGTAGATCATCCAGGGGACATCTACAATTTCAACTTCCATGTGCTGTTAAAATATTATCCAATTATTGATTCGCAGTATCATTATGATCTCAAATACCTTTTTGTTGTTTTAGACGATTAGGAATCCAATACTCTCCTGCATGGACATATATGGTTCTTAGTGGACACTGCTGAAAAGGTTAAGATCGAATCTCATTAATTAGCACATAAATAAATACAAATTAATATAACGCATAAGCATCAGTATTTAAAATTAATATACAGTTTGTCTTTCAGATTAGGTCTAATCGGAGGAGTTGTATTTAATTTATCATACTATTTAATATTTTCTAGCATACTAGCGTGAATAAATATTGACTTGTGAATAGAATAATATTGACTTGTAAATCAACGACTCAAACTTGCATAACGAGGACACCGTCAGAACAAATTTATTTAAATAAAAAGGAAGGAAGGAAGAAAGAACTATGGAGTAGTTGATTGATTAGAGATACTTTGGCCGATGATTTTAAGATTAAGGAAATTATTTATCTATAAATTAAATTTCATTAAAAAGCATCCCTCCTTCCCCCCCTCTGTTGGTCAAGCGAGCGATGACACATTTGAGACCTGATTTGGCCTGCCCAAGCATATTCTCTGCAAGTATATTCCTAGCACGAAAAAGCATTTTTTATTGGATATCAAGAGACTCCAATAATCTATTCTCTAATCCAAAAAATAATAATAAAAAATAGAGGAGAATAAATTTGTAGGCCCCATTCTTTTGTTTAGCTTTAGTGGATTTTTAATCAAGAAAATCCGTCAAGAAGTGAATAATCCTAACTAGGTAATCTTCTGATATATTATATTGCCAAATTGGCTATTCTGTTTATATGGGATAAAAAGCATATTATTATTATTATTATTATTATTATTATTATTATTATTATTATTATTATGTGCAGGATATAAAGAATAAGAATCAGTAGTATATTGCAAATTTTTTATTAATCTTCTACATTTGCCTGTTAGCATATTGCATTGAAGATTCAATTTAGAGCTAACTGCCCTGGCAACTAAAATGATGTCAGGTTAAAGATAATTTTTTTTTTAAAAACCCTTGATTTAATGTGAACTAGCTTTTTTTATGTTGAATTTAATAATTAAAGAACGTTTAATCTATTTTTTTAAAGATAAAAAACTATATTTATTTAATTTAGAAATTAAATCTAAATTTTAGATCAAATAACAAAAAATAAAATAGATATACGTATAAAACAATATATAAAAATTAAACTAACATCACACTTCGATTATATAGTGATTAATTGTTATGAGTCGTACCATTTGTCCTTAAAACAAATTTTGCCTACACAGGAGTGTAAGAAGACAATGAAGAAATAATATATTTTCCTCGTTGATCTTGCATCGTCCAGGACAGTGAGGAAGAGTTTTTTTTTTTTTTTTTTTTCTGTTTTTTCAATGCCTAGACAGGAGAGTAAGAAGACGAAGACTTTATATATACACTATTTTAGGAGACCAAACATGTTTTTGTTTTCTTATGTTGTCATACACACACACACTACTTTTTATCAATCTTTTTATTGTTCTATAATACAGAAATTGCATTAAAAATAATCCCATGATATCTAAATGAAAATCTGAAGAAACCATACCACCACCAAATCACAAATAAAATTTCTATCATTTATTATTTTGGAGCTCGTTCTGGAGTTTGGTGGAGTAACAGCCAGTAGGGGTAAAACGAGAATATAAGAAAAAGCAACCTTCGAAATCCAAACCCAAGTCTTTCTTATATATAACAAGAAGCAGCTTCTGGCAATCCACACTCCAAAATAAAGCAAAATCACCTCTCTCCAACTTCACCCTCTCCCTCTGCAAATTGAATTTAATATTCCTTACAAAAATCCATAATCTCCGCAACTTTTAATTCAAAAAGACAGACCGAGGCACGCTTACACATGTTTATTGCAACAACCAATCTATACCCTGCAAGAAATACTCACTGCACCGACTCCCAGCGCCACCCCTCTCTCTGTATCCTGACCGTGGTAAACAGAGAGAAACGCAAAACAAACAAACACACAAAGATACTCGAAAAGAAATATTGAAACCATCCAGGTTCTTATCTTTTCTTGTTTTCTAGGGATTACTAATCAACCTACACAATCTTTCCGCAAACAAAAAAGGTTCCATCTTTTAAGAAAACAAGAGTAAACAGAGAGAACCCATAAAGCAAAAATTTGATCTTGTTGTGATTAGAGGGTTTTGCGGGCTATGAGGATACACGGAGAAATGCCACCTGAAAAAGAAGAGGAGGAGAAAGTGAAGTCGTTGTCTTTATCTATACAACAGCCACGGAAACTGGTGGTGGTTGGGTATGCTTTAACATCAAAGAAAAAGAAGAGTTTTTTGCAGCCAAAGCTTGAAGTTCTAGCCAGGTAAAATCTCACTGTACATTATTCACTGTTTACATTTCGCTGTTTGTACATCTTGATATCAAGTTTTAGTTTTATTTACATATGTGTTTCTTTGTAACTCTTGATTGTGGGCGTGAAGGCTTGCTTGTTCTTTTACGGGGTTTCTGCTTGGTTTTACTATACCTGAACTGGGTTGTTTGGGAATTCTTGAAATTTTGCAAATTTTAATGTCTTTTTGGCCTTTTAGTTTTTGGGCTGTGAACCTTTTTTTGGTGACCTTGTTTTTTAGCTGGAATTTGGTTTTTATTGCATCGTGCAGGGTTTTGCAGTGGCGGAGGGGTATGTTGTCTCTGTTATAATAATGACGAACTAAAGCATTAAGGCCGGTTTGATTTGAAAAATGTTTTTTATAAATTAAAAAAATTTATAAGAAATAAAATGATGGAGGGACATGTTGTTTACATAAAAAAAAAAAATTTTTTTCATAAATTTTTTTCATACTTATTTATGATTAAAAAAATTTATCATTAGAAAATATAAATAAAAATTTAATCTGATTATTTTAAAAAAATATATTTTTTATTTTGAACTTAAAATATTTTCTAAAAATTATAAAAAAAATAAAAAAATCTTATTATTTATTGATTATATTAAATTTATTTATCAATATTTTGATTATTATATATTTTATTTTTTTTAAAATTTTTTTTATATTAATTTTGATTTTGATTTTTTTAATTAAAATTCTTTATTTACCGGATTTAATTTCTATCTTTATTACTATTTTTTATTTAAAATAATTTATGATTTTTTTTTATTTTCACCTTCATTTAATTTTGTTTATCTATGAGATTTAGCTATTATTTTTTTAATTATTATTTATTTTATTTAAAATAATTTATAAAATTAATTTTTTTATCTGTTAAATTTGATTTTTTATGATAGTAAAAACTAAAAGTAATTTTTGAAATTATTTTTTATGACACTATTAAATATTAAAAAATAATTTATTTTTTAAAATTTTACTTTTTATAAAAACCAATTTTAAAAAGAAAGATACTTTCCGACGAATAAAAGTGCCTAAGCATCTAGGGGTTACTTTCTAGGACAGATTGGACATGTGTTTTGCTTGCTTATCATTTATGCTTTCATTCCTGGGTATCTGGATTCTTCAGAAAAATTAAAGAAAAAAATTGTTGGGAATATTCCACAATATATACTCTTTGGACTGTTCTTCAATGAACATAAAGTCAATGCTTGGTACTTTATTATTTAGTTTAAAAATGTCAAGGCTGTACAAAATTTCTGTCAATTATATACATTCCTGTGCATTTTGTGTGAATAAACTAGTTTTAAGAAATAGCTACGTGATGTCATCTCTTGTTGCCAACTTTACAGTTTTATTCTTGTTATCTATCCATTTCTGTTTTTTTCCTGTGTTTGTGCCTATCATTATACACTGATAAGCTGCCTTACTATAATTTCATGATATTCCAAACATGTAGCTGCAACTTCATACTTTACTCGGCTTTATTTTGTCTATAGTTATTTGTGCTGAAAAAACTACTGTGAATTCAGCTCGTTTAGAATAGTTTCCGGGGTCCATTGCGCCCCCCCCCCCCCCCCCCCAAACACACACACACTGTTTTCTGCCATTGTACTTGATGAAGTTAATTCCTGTTATGGTTGAAAGAAAGAAAAGATCTTTTGAAATGCCTGCATCGGTTGGATGAAGGAAATTCTTGATACTCTCATAACTCAAGTTTCCAAAATGCTGCCTCCTTACTCCTTATCTTAAGGCATTCCATAACTATAAACAAATTTCTGTGCCTGGTGCAGAAATAAGGGAATATTGTTCGTTGCTATTGATCTAAACAGGCCATTGCTGGATCAAGGTCCCTTCGATGTTGTTTTGCACAAGGTTAGTGTTGGGTTTTTTCTCTCCTTATCCTCTCATTATTACATTTTTTTAAAATATTTTTTTTTATGATTGAATAGCGTTTTCATTTGCATTTCTTGGTTGCCTCGGGTTAATGGTTTGAATTTCTGATCAGACTGTATGTAGGCGAGCTTCTTCTTATTTTTTTTCCAGATATGTTCTTCATGTCCTACCAAACCTAGTACAAGTATCTGATTAGTTTATCTTCCTTGCAGCTGTTGGGAAAGGATTGGTGCGGAGCTATTGAGGTTTGTCATCGAGTTCTGATCTCTTAATGTAATTTTGTATCTAGTTTTAATACTGTTTAATGAACGAACCAGAGTTTTTCAATGCCCAACATATAAATTGATGTACAATAATTCCATCCATATGCGCTGGGGATTAAGCATGAATTAGAGGAAAATCATTGAAAAAACAAATTTACCCTCTTGAACCTGTAGACTCTTTTAGTCTGACATAATGTGCAGAGCTTTGCACTCCTATCTCATCCCAGCATGGATCATGATCAGATGTTTGAAGTCAGTCTGTCGAGAACTCTAACAAGCAAGTATTTTACTTCTGTGATCAACCTGGATGACCTTTTAAGTTTGGCGAGCTTAGTTGCAATGTTTCATTCATCTCTTTTCGAAGTTTCTGCACTTTTTGTTGCCGGGATTCATTGGCTTGTTAGACTTATTAAACATTGGTCTTTGCAATTGATAATATAATGGAACAATACATTTGAACTTCACAATGTCTTAACTATAGTAAGTGCCTCTAGCAGGTCTTGAAGTACACTTTCTTTTACAATGCAAGATTGGCTCACTTTTACTGATCAATTAAAGTTGATGCTACAATGTGTGTATTTAAATAACCTGTCTGTTAACCTTTTCCTTGTCTCCATAGTGTGTGTAGTGTGCATATTTAAATATCTTTTCCCTATCAGATTTTCTCTATAAAAAAGATTTGAGTGGTTATTAAGGTAATCAGTGGTCTGTGCTCTTGCATAACTGGTACTTGGCATAGATGATTTGGATTGCAATATAAGGGCTCTCACGCCTTTGTTTAATTTGTACAGTTATATCTGTTGTTTTTATTACAGCCAATGGTTTAGCTATTTTGTAATGGTTTAAACCATTACAATTATGGTTTAATGGCTACCGGAAGCCTCAATTCACTGATAGTTACTATTTGTCTCAGCCATTATATATTTGTCTAATTTCTGCATTTTATTTTCTTTCTTTAATTTTTTTTCTGTTCCTGCCCTGGGAAAGGAGTTTATCTTTGCCTTATATATATATATATATATATATTATTTCCTCTTGAAGGATTACAGGAAAAAAAATCCTGAAGTAGCTGTCCTCGATCCTCCAGATGCTATAGAGCAGCTACTCAATCGCCAGTCCATGCTCAATGATGTGACTAATCTCAACTTATCTGACTGCTATGGTAATCTTCTGCTGTTTTTATCCTCATTGTGGGGCACCCTTCTCTTCCAGCTTCCTGAACTATAGGTCACATGGAAGAAGCAATTCAGTAATGCTGACCAGATTTGCATTTATTGTTGTTTCTGCAGGCAAGGTCTGTGTTCCAAGGCAGATGGTAATTAATAACGATCCATCATCCATCCCTCATGAAGTTACCAGCGCTGGATTAAAGTTGCCACTAGGTAGGGTTTCTTTTCTATTTGCAAACTAACAGATGTCTAGCGCTAGTCTCTCCAAATTTCCAAGGCTATGAGTTTATCAGGTTCCTTTCCTTAAGTTGATCGATCATCAACCTTGGAATTATTTTAGTACCAGTTGGATGTTTCATGCAATTTAATAAATGTCTGCATGGTTTTTCCTTGCCCAATGTTGTTTAATTAATTTTCCTTGTGTTAATATTTTCAGTCGCAAAACCACTAGTTGTGGATGGAACTGCCAAGTCACATGAAATGTTTCTTGCTTATGATCAATTCTCCCTTTCAGAACTTGAACCTCCCTTAGTGTTGCAAGAGTTTGTTAATCATGGTACCATGTTCCAACTAATGCATGAAAATAATTCTTGATGTGCCCATCAATGTTCTTTCTTAATTTGATTTTTTTTAATCTTCTCATGCTAGGTGGTGTTCTCTTCAAGATTTATATTATTGGTGAAGCCATAAAGGTTGTACGACGATTCTCTCTGCCTAACGTTACTAAGCAAGAGCTATCAAAAGTTGAAGGTGTTTTTCGATTTCCGAGGGTTTCATCTGCTTCAGCTTCTGCAGATGATGCAGACCTTGACCCTTCTGTTGCTGGTGAGATTCTTGGAAACATTTTACTTTTCAGTTTCAGGTTCTAAACACTATGATTTTCTTTCTTATTTCTAAGGATTCATTTGGTATCAGTTCTGTATCCAATTTATTTATTCACATCTTACTAAGATATGTCATTTCATGCTTTTGAGGAATAAACACTGAAGCACTGAGTTTTAGCATGGGCCTTTGACCGCTTGGTTTATTATTAGAGCTGTAGAATATGATTGAAAACGGATTCTTACTGATGTCATGTTTCAGTAAAAGTGATTGTTCTGGTTATGGAGAGAACTGGCTTAACTGTTTCTTTGCAGGCCTTAGCATCTCGCTTACAATAACTTTGTGTGGATCTCGCAGAACTTCCTCCCCTTCCTTTACTGGAGAAGCTTGCAAGGGAGCTTCGTCGCCGACTGGTAGATCAATGTTTTCTGTCTTTTTATCTTTTCTTTTTATATATATTTTCACTTTATTGAGCTCTGCGGTTGGTGAGGCGTTATATATATCCGGTTTGCTGTTACTCTTAGCTACCATATTCTGCATTTTCTAGGGACTCCGATTGTTTAATGTAGATATGATCCGAGAGCATGGGACAAAAGATGTTTTTTACGTGATAGACATCAATTACTTTCCTGGCAAGTATATAACATTTACTCAAGTATTCTATCTTTCAAGTTTTTAATTTGGAATATGACCCTCGTCTCTGTCTGACATGCCTCTTGATGTTCTCTCTTGAATCTTCCCCAAATTATGGCGCTTGATGCGTTCTATTTCAATAAAGTTTGTTATACATGCTTGCCTCTGTTTTACAGTATTTTTTTAGGGCACACAGGTGATTAAACGAGTTTTTAAATCCATTTGCAGGGTATGGGAAAATGCCAGATTATGAGCACATTTTTACAGATTTCCTACTGAGCCTGATGGAGAGCAAGTATAAGAACAGACCTGCACAATAACCGCTGAGAAACATGTATCCAACTGTAAATGATGTTTCTTGCAGGTCTAGATCTCCTTTGGGAAACTGAAGAACAGTCAATTTAGTTTTTCTGTAATACTGAATGGTATGAAATGTCCCTTGCTCAAGCCACATCCCTGTGAACGAGGTTCTTAATGCAGTTTCAGCTTGTTTATTATCTGATACTTTGTTATGTTTCTAGGCAAAATAAGCACAATACCAGATGTCCATTTGTGCGCAAGAACTTCAATTTGAGACAAATCACCACCTCTCAACTTGTATGAGCCATTGTCTCTCTAGTCTTGTGAGTACTCAACCTGCTCATTACCTCTGCTGAAACTCGTAAGGAAGCAAATTCAAGTAGCCCATGAACAAGTAGCCCCAATCTCATTTCCCTCCCCCTGTATTCGCATGATATAATTGGAGAAGAATGTCCCTGGTTATAAAATTTTCTTATAAACTTGCATTGTTATATGTATATGCTAGGCGAACCAAACATCTCTAAACTTTATCTGGGTATGATCTGGGCGGTTGCTGGAGATAGCAAGCATTATTAGATTTGGAGATAAAATTAGGATTACCTACACCAACAGGTTTTGCAGAAATCTTTTATCTAAATTCTGTTGAGTTGCATAACTGTATATAGTGGGTGCATGGTATTTAAGAAATAAACTAGAACTAGAAAAAGAACTATAGGGGAAAATGATTCTGTATTGGAAACAGTAATAGATGCACGTGGCACCCTAGTTTGTTAGGCAATTACAGAGTCACCAGTCCGAGTTTTTTTTTTATTTTTTAAAAAACGAGGCTATATTTATTTTCGAATGTGGCTCCTCCCATATTATTAAGAAAATGATACCAACATTTACATTTGTATTGAATTCAAGGACTTGAGAAGTTCCCAATAGATTTTGGAGGTGGAGGACAGACGTGAACGTAGCTAGTAGAGACTAGAGAGCAACGTGTTTGAGATAAATATATTAATTAATCGGTATTGTTTCAGCTATATAAATATAAATTTTGAGTAAAATATTAATGATTGACATTAAACCAATAGTTAGATTTCCATATTTTTCTTTTTAAAAAAAAAAAACACGCCTTGTTTACATAAAATATTTGAAGAAAATTGAGGGATTTTGAAGCAGAGAAGCGGGACGCATGCAATGTCTAATATGTCGATAGCTGGTACATATATTAAAAATTGGAGGACATGCACGCACACAAACAAAACATATTAGAACTTCATATAATCAGACAGACAAATGACATTCTAAGTGAATTATGGATCATAATAGTTAAGATCATGGACCAAATCAATAAAATTATTACAAACAATTAAATTTACCATATCAACATTTTAGTATATCATATTTAAAATGCGAGACTTTTCACATTAAATAGTATAGTAGTAATTATGAAGTAAAATAATTAATAATACACATCATAAAATGATGCGAACAAACAGAGTCACGTGTTAAATTTCTATTGATTTAGTTTATAATCTTGGAAAGCGTTAAAAAAGGATGCGTAAATGTAGCAAGCTTGCAAATTGGAATTCTCTTAAAGATTACAGATATGAACAAGAATAATCTCTTGAATCCACCCGTCATCATCATATTGCTACAATCGTTGTCAGGACAACAATATATTCCAAGACATTTAAAGGAACATGCTTTTTTTTAATGGTGCAATTATCTGTTATTCATATTTAGATGAATATTTGATTCCTACAGTGTCAATATCCGTAATTTTAAAATTTCAAGAAGCAAAATTCAATGTTTTTGTTAAGTTCACCACTTGAAAACCTTCATATTTGTCACATTATCTGGTTAAATAGCGTGTATCAGGTTACGTGGTCATACAATTACATTAAAGACCCATGGCTTCTGTGAAAATGTTATTAAATGCATTTACATTCACCAAGACAATGATAACAGACCAAATCACTTGATAATTTTCCACATAAATGGAAATGGTCGCCACGTAAATCACTTGATGCAATTTGCTAATAGGTTTTGTCAAGTTATAATTCAAGAAGTCACAACAGAAGTACCTGGTGGGAGGGAACTTGCTGTGAAATTCCATGTCTTGTTGGATTGCCAAGGATGGAATACAGAGCTACCGCGCCTGCGTTGGTTCAGGTTCGACTGTAAACTGATTACATGGGAGAATAAATAGCAGCGCCTATACTGTGGGGAAGACGAAGATCATTCCCATGCAAGCTGCATTTGAAATCCAATTCCACTATATACAATATTATTTCCAGCATTCGTTTCTTCAAACTGTATCTATATACAGACGTTACAACGGGAGACTACTTCTCTTGAGGTCTACAGGGCTTGAGCTATGCACAGTTTATACAACAGGGTTGCTTCACCTCACCAAAAGGGACACCACCTGAAAGGCAGAGCACAAATATTATTGGTTAACAAAACCTGCCAAAGTTGGAGAGCTGTTCTTTCATTCAGTGCAAAATTAGAAGATGAAAATGGCAGAGTACAGGGTTAATTAACTCGAGGATGAAATTAAAAGTGAAAACAAGTGCTTAATGCCATCTCCGTTCAGCTGTCATTTCTGCTAACAATATTTACGTTCTACTATCACCGAACTGGAGTTGAGAAAAATGAAGAAATTTACAGGGAAATTTCTTAAATGAAACCATGCATGTTATACCAACAAGAAGCAACATGTCATCTTCAAACGCATTGGTATAGAGCACTTTGAGATGTGCATAAAACAAGAGGGAATAAAAAAGGTGGGAAGGCAGATTGGCATCATACCCAACATAATTTTGGCACAGATTTTCAAGCGACATGGCTTGAATAATTAACTTCTGAACTTGCAATTTAACAGATAAGCCATGATCTACTTCACGAATATCTCCAGAAATTAAAGAGCTGTGATCTACTGCATGTTGGATAGAGCTTGCAGATAATGAGGGTGTGGAAAAATCCCGTCCAGTCAGTTTATTACTCATCCGGGCCATGACAACCACAGCACGTACATTCAAGACCTCATTAGCATCACCAAGCTGATTAACAGCCTACATAAACCCAATTGAATATATAAGCATCATCAAAGAACGTTATTGCAAAGGTTCTAACATCTGAAATATAAAATGATACCTGAAGAAGTTCTCTCTCACGAGCACCGCGTTGTGGTTGAGGGAGCTCTCTACTAAGAGCAGATTCCTCGGTATTCACAACAGCAGGGACATGACTATTGGCAAACATTGACATTTGTGGGACTTCATTAAAGTTGAAAAGGCGCCAATTGATGAGAGGATCATGAACAAAAGCCTGAAAAATAGGGGAACCAGATTCACTTACCTCGTTGTCATATAAACAAGAATCTACATTTTATTTTTAGCGGCAGCACTGAAAACCAGATCAATCATATATTAACCAACAAAAAAACCTTTACCTTTTTTTCTCACTGAACAGGATATATTCAATTCAATACTTTAAATTCTTAAAAATTAATAAAATGACTAATATAACTGGTTGCCCTACAATAAATAGTCTTGCATCATCTGTACTATTGCAAATTTAAACTTCTTGTACACTCATTGGTTGCAGTTGCTTACACCAGCATCTGCTGTTCTATTTATGTGGATTTTCAGAAGATATTCAAAGCTTGCAATTAATTCAATCTTTGACTTTTCCTACGGAGTAGGCACACAGAAGTACAAAATAGAACAATCAATTCAGTGTTCATACCTCCATCATGGCCATAACACTATCCTTGTGTGTTCGGAGAACTTGCATCACATTTTCACAAGTAGAGCGGAAATTGCCCTCTATACCACTAACCTCCATAGCTTTCACAAGCATTCTTGTCAAACGGAAGGGAACCTACATTGAAGAAATCATTTTAAGCATGCTACTGCATTTTATATTCAAAGGGGACAGTTGTGCATTAGGAATAGTATGATAAAGCAGTTTTTTCTAGAATGTACCTTCTCAGGAAACTTTTCCCTGTTCATTGAAGCTTCAAAGCAATCTCCAAAGTCAATATGCAAGATCTTCCCACTGCAAAACATAATAAGCATGAGAAAATCCCAAATAGTAGCACTTTTCCATTGTTGCTTTGTTCTAATCATTATCCACCTGTAGCGATGCAGCATAAGGTTGCTAGGGTGTCGATCACCTAAGCCAAGAAGATAACCAACCTGAATAAAAGCAATTAACGTTAAATCATTTCCATGCTCTCAAAAAACCAAACAATTAACTATAAAGAGACAGTGAATTAAGAAAACAGGAATGTAGGCGACCTGAAACAAAACAGCAGCTTTCATTTATTTATTTGCTAGAAACAAGCAAGGTTAAGAAGCCTAGTAGACAGAAGAATGTGAGATGACCAGCAACAACTTCATTGTTTAAGAGTTAAAACTTAGAAATCCAACAGCTAGATGCATCAAGAACTTAATTCCTTGATCATTGCGAAAAGTTCTTATCCTGGAAAAGTTCAAAGGCAAAAGAGAGCCGATGATTTTTGGATCATCTGCATGATTCCATTTTTTTTACAAGTTTGTTTGTGAAAACATACAAGTCAGCTAGACTGATGAAATAATGACATTTGTTGGGAGTTTTATTATTAATGGAATGGACCTTTAAGAAAGCAGTTAGATGATACAACGAAACACATAACATACTCATGACTGCTAAACAATAATACAAGGTGAATACATACCATGCTCATGACTGCTAAACTCCTTGTGTAATTTGTTCTCCTCTCCAGCCATATCTCAGAAGTGCGACTTTTTAACCACAGAACCTAGCAGAAAACATAACTTGGTGCACTGAAATATTGTCCACGGGAATGAAGAAAAAAATATTGATAAGATGAATTTTCATTCCATACCCTGGCCAGGTCATTTCCTTCTGTATTTTGAAGAGCATAATCAAAGACTTCAACTTTAGCAATGAGTGGTAAATTGTCATAATCCGGGGCAAAACCGAGCATGTATTTGTGCTCTTGATTTAGGGTGATCTGAAATGATTAAGAAATACAGGAATCCATCAATTGAAGCTGTCTCACCACAAAATACTAACATAACCACACATTGAACAAGCGCATTCAAAAACCTCAACACCCCATCCCCCTACCCCGCCCCCAATACCCACCAATAAACTTTAACATACCTTTCTAGCATCCCTGTATTCTCGAATGAGTTGGTTTAGTGTGTCACAATTAGGAACCCATTCAATTAACCCACTGTTTGAAGATAACGGAATTACAGCATATCGGTGAATAGACAGATCCTTCTCTTCAGTTTTTCTTGAATTCTCCAGCAGAGTATTCACCAATCCAAATAGCTGGCAACAGCCAACAGGTTTTCAGCAATAACCCAGCAATGGAACCAAATAGCATCATCTAGCACAACAGAGTACAATAATAAATATCTCTACATGCAAAAGATAGATAACCTGCATGACACGTTCGTCTTGGCGCAAATCTTCATGTCCCTTCAGCAAGAAGGCATGATCTTCCCCATCACTTCCATGAATAGTCAATTTCCGGGGTCGCTGTTTTGATGTTATGACAACAAGCTCAGGTGCAAATGACGCTATTGTTACCACTGGAAAATCTGAAGCATGAGAAACCAGGTCAAAGGATTAGCTAGGAAACTAGGGTTTGATAATGACTTGAGTCTTCTAAAAAGTCCATCATACCAGCACGATATGTCCCAGGAACAGCAAGCTCCAAATCACGGCATTCTACCAGCTCAGGAGAAACAGACTATTTTTGCACAATCAAAGAGTGGTTAGTTCCAATTCAATAATGGGCTAGAAATTAACGTAAAGATATATCATTCTTGCCTGCAGGTCAAGAGTTGTCATGACTTGAAGCTGCTTGTCTATTCGTCTGAAAACATGATAATATAGATCCCATGCCTGATCAAGACATAGTTCACATCATTAGCTTGTAGTTTTGATACAAGCACACTTTCCCAAGCATAGCTTCAACTAAGCCTGCCTAACATGTGATTAAATTACTTCAGCTATGGAAAAGATGTTTCTCCTCTTAGTATTTTAGGATTATTTCTCGTTCTTCTGTGCATATTTTACCTCAAAAATTCCTTTTCCATCAAATAATAATAATAATTAAAAAATCCCTCATATGTGAAAGGTAAGTTCCACATAAAATGGTGAGGCCAACAATACTTTATAGGAGTGAATCTTGCGCAAAAAACATCATCCTCATAAAATGTGTGTTGGCAACGTGCATGCTAAGATGAAGGCGTGGTAACACAAAAAAGAGATGAGATTAGAAATTAAAACATTTTCCACTGTACGGCAAACTGGAGATAAAATGAGAGAAGAACGCCTTAGATGACCTGGGTCTGTCTAGAATAGGCCATTAAAGGCTGAAATTCAGAGGAATGGAAAGTTGACAGTGGAGGGATGAAAGGAGGTAGAGGGAGACCAAACACAAAGTGATGGAAGTGGTATTGAATGGTTAACTATCTTAACACTGAGACAAATTCAGTTCATGATCACAAATAATGGCACAAAAGGATCCATATAGCTGGCCCTGACTAGTTAAGGATTAAGGCTTCGTTGTTGATGTCAGAATTTAAAGTGAGAGAGGGAGGAGGGAGGGGGGGGGGGGTAGAGGGGGAGGGGTAGAATACAACTTCATCTAAAATTGTCCTTACTGGACCAGGCTTAAACTGCAATCTACAGTGGGTGATTACATGGAAGACAGATACAGTGTATGGTTATTATTCAAACACCAAAAATTGAAAAAGAATGGAAAGAGAGTAAGTTGATAAAACAAAAGAAAAAAAAACAACGGGCTCCTGAATCACGATAAATAAGTCAGTTCACAGGTTTTAGAACTCTAATGAAACTAAGTGGCACTCTAGATATTTGTTGATGCTTTTGATGTTTTGAAGTGAAAACCATGTTACATAAAGGTAGTAAGGAAAAGATACGTGTTTATGTATCCGAAAATGGCAACCAGAAAGAGGATATACTCATATGTCATGATTTTTCAACCAATTCATCCACCCCCAGGCAGATTCATGTACACATAAGAAAAGTTTAACATTTCTTAACCAGCACTAAAAACCTACAAAAAAAAAAATCACATATTTCACTCCCTCAAATTACCATACCTGAGTAAGCTCAGCCTCTTTTAGAGTTCTCTTGTACTTCATACAACACTCCCATGCTTCTAACAATTCATGCCGGTATGCCTGCGGACCATTTTCAGGAATTACAAATGGGTTTCAAGACAAAGGGAGTCATCTGATTCAATATATTAGAATAGCAACATAGCACCATAGGATAAAAAAAAGTAAGATCCAGAATTCAACAATTGAATTATGCTCAAAATCCAGAACAGTTCTAAAATAAGATCAAATGCACCAATAGTGGAATATCAAAGAGCAAAAATATGTAATGACAAATGCGATAATATTAATTGAAACCTCAATGAATGCTCTCTCCTTTATAGTAATATTCTCCTTCATAGCACCCTCCTCAAGCATTTTATGAAGAGGCTCCAATGCCTTTAGCATTCCCTCAATGTTATGTTCACCAAAATACAAACGACTTGCTTCTTCCAGTCCCTCGTGCCACTTTTCATGCCAAAGTATCGCGACTCTAACTAGTTCTGATGATACAAGTTGTGCCTAAATGAGAACAGAGACCAGTATTAAGATAAACCAAACTGCAACAAACAATTAATCGATTGTAAATTAACCACTTAATTAACCTGGTCCACAAGCACACCACTATGCTGCCGAACTTTGTTTACCACTTCCTCAGCAGCTGCTTTACGTAAATTGCTTATAGATTTACAAGCCACGAGAAGAGGATACATAAGAGCCTGCAAAAATATCAATTCCTTAAACACATGCAGAGGTCCAGATGCATTTGCGTGAAGAGACATCTATCTTAAGAACTTACATGCAATGCAAAACTTGTGCTACCAAAGTAGCCTTCATAAATATATTGGAAGAGACTACACTTGTGGAATAAAGGAAGATTCCTACCTTTTAGGTTGAGCAATCAACATCTAGTGTTTCTTCAATGACAATTTTTAGAACTAGTGTTTGTGACTTCAATTCAATTAGGATTCTCTACTTTCAGAAATTTTATCCATGCTTAAAGAAATGAAAAACAATACAAAATCAACCCAAAGAAACAATAAAAAAATACCATTTTACCATGCAAAATTGATTTGAAAATGTCCAAGATTATAAAATGAAATTCTAGAAAAATGTACTATTCATAAACTATTTTTTGCACTGCATGTGGCAATTGTATGGGTTTTCTATTTCCATGGAGTTCACGTTAAATACAACCTTCTCTAGCATAATCACTATCGCATTCATTTTGTTCTGCAGCTTAAGTGCAAACTCAACAATTTATATTTCAGTTCTTCCATCCAATAGCCCTGCCTAAAAAAGTGTAGCTATCAATTTGGAAAGCATCAAGCAAAAAATGCACACCTGTGGATGACTCTGTCCAATTCGCACCAAAAGTGATTGAATTAGTTCTCTCAGAGCATGGTTATTCAAATGTATCCTGGCAATTATTTGAGGTAAAACAGCAAGCCATGTGTTGATATTAACATGAGCAAATCCTTTCTGCAGTGCCATTTGAACTTCTGCAGTATCTCCATGGTTGAACCACAAGGTAAGAAGGCGGAGTATATCCTGAAACAAATAGCACAATTAAAAACAACACCCATCTGGAGTATTAATATATAGAAGGAAACAAACCAGGATTCAGGAAAATAAGAAAGACGAATATCTAGTTATTGACTTAATACATGACATAAGAAACAACACTCTTTTCCTCAGGAAAAATGCAGGCATCACAAAATGAATTTATACCTATAGTATTAAAAATGATCATATACACGCTAACACATCTCCATATAAATAAGTACACACTGCAGGTTCATTGAAATTGTGACCAGATTCACTCTGTAATCTTCATCTTTTATAACAACCAACAAGGTGCCTATTTAACAGAAAGCGACTGCTACAACGTGGAAAGAAAGAAGAGCATAGTAAAAGCTGAAGGCAAAAGATGATGTCCACATTTTTTTAAGTGCATGTCTAAGATTTTAAATGTGCAAGGCGACCTATACATGAGATATTATTTACCTGTAAACTACCATCAACACCTTTAGCATTTGCTGCATAGGCAATTGAATGAAAATAACCAGTGACCGCTGCAACAACAAACTGTGAGGCAACATTTGGAAACCCTCTTAAAGTATAGTGTGACATCACTCCTGTATTGAACAAAGCCCATGAGTGCCATGCTTTTCCCCATTTTGTTTCATACTGAGTGGCATTGCTAAATGATGAAAGGATCTCTGCACAAAAAAAAGGTGAATCAATAAAAAAACAAGACCAAAAAGACAACTTCTCACAGAATTTACTGTGGATAGGAGGCAGCCACCTTGTATGGAATCATCATCCAAACCAGGAGAAAGCGCCCACTGCCAGATTCCAAGTATACGATACACACGTGCCAGGAGATGGACATTTTGACCCGTGCTACCCATTAAACCTGTTGGTATGTTTGATTGCATATTTGGGGTACTTGAAAGCTCTATGGCCAAATCCTGTAAGAGTGATTTGGCATCCAAGAATGTAGCAAGAGAGAATCAGAATTAGCAAGTGAAGCTATATATGAAGGTTATTGTCCCTGATACAGTCAGCTAAATCAATTATGCACACCTGCAACCTAGAAAAAGCTTCTTTTCGCTTGTGATCCTCCCCAAGTGACCATTGATATTTCAAGTATGCCAACATTACTTGAGGAGGCCCATGGTATCGCATGTTTTCAGGAGATGTCTCAGGGTCATACTGTTTACAATTCAAAACAAAATTTTAACAGGCAAAGACAAATGAGAATCAACCCAAAATTAACTTCAAGGTTGGTTTGGCAAGACATGTGCCACAGACCTGTAAAAGTTTAACCAAAGTGGACCTAGCATGACTAATCCGATTACTTTTTCGACATAGAGAAGCAAACTTGAGCCAGTTATCAATGTCTTCAGTTGGAGGCAGTACAAGTGCTCTTACAGCCAAAAGACCTTGCCAGACCTGAAAAATCAAGCATAAAAATGGTCAAACAGGTCAGAGAAAAAGCAGTTGTCACTATCCATGAAAGCTTTTCACTGAAAGTGGGAAGCAATAGTCTATGAACCCTCGTCATAGCACTTGCTACATGTTTTAACCTAGCTTTCAATGCCATGATCTCAGCTGACTTCATTTTCACAATCATCACTTGCTACATGTTTTAACCTAGCTTTCAATGCCATGATCTCAGCTGACTTCATTTTCACAATCATCCATGCTGAGATATTTACTATCAGGAAAATATCTCAACTTCAACAGGTTAGCAGAAAACATGAATGCACATGTGCGAGAGAGAGAATAAAGTCATCTCTACCTCAACATTACGCTTTGCTCCTTGTATCCTTTCTGTCCACATATTGCGTATAAGGGCCCGCCGTCCTTCAGCAACAGGATTTCCCACAGGAAGTGTATAATAGTCAATGACCTGTCACAAAACAAATTACCACCCCATAATCCAGTTTAATTTCATGCTTGTATGCAGAAATAGAACAAAAACAAGGTAGATTTATTCTCAAAAACTATTGAGCAAACCTCCTCTAGTTCTGACAGCTGCTGAACACGGATCATATTGACATAAGCACGCTCATAGCTCTCCAGAACCTGCAGAAGAAAATACCTCAAAATATCATAATAATCAATAAGAAAGAATTTCTTCCAGAAAGAGAAGTCATATATGCAAAAGCCAACATAGAAACCCATGCTTAATTGGAAGTATCATATGGAAATCATAAACTGACCAATGCAGCAAGCTCAGTTGCCAGGCACTTCCTAGCTCTCTCAACATACTCGCCAGCTTCGTCATACTTGCAGAAACAATGGTAATAATGAAATAATTAAGATCGCAGAACAAAAAAGCAACACAAATAAATTGGAGTTAATATAGATCTAATTCAAAGAGTACCTTCCCTCTACGAACTAATAGCACAGCCCTGAAGAATGTGCCATTACTACTTCCATCACCACTGGCAGCAGTATTCCCCAAACCCCGAAGTTTAGTTTCATCACCATCATCTAATCGAGACACATATTCTGCCATCTGATCCCACTCACCCATGTTCCAAGCAGCATTAGCAGCCTGAAACAATCAAGTCACAAAAGTAAGCATGCACAGTGGATCAAGTTATGACAACTGCATAAAGTTCAGAAAACAACCATCGGAGCCATTTCTAATCGGGCAGAAGGCTCAGCTGGTGTCCAATATTCCTTGCATAGGTTGTTAAGCTCTTCCCACCGAGCTAACTGAGCAAGGCATCGCATCCTCCCTGCATAGAACACAAGGATGATTAATTTCAATATTCCAAGATCTTCAAACTCTTGAAATATGGAAGGATAAAAAAGTGATGTATCCCCATCCCTCAAGCGGGAAAAATACATGGGGAAGAAGCTGAGGATGAAATTTGATATCTAAATGGACGGCTAAAGGGGGTATCATTGCATGAATAGGCCATCAAGGTAACGCAGGCCCACTGGCCCAATGCTTCCAGGTGGCCTCCATCACCAATAAAAAAAGCTTCATTCAAAGATAATCTTTCAACCAACAAAAAGGGCAATCCTAAATGGCAGCTCTAATAATGACCTACACTAAATACTATTACCAATCACAACCCTTGATAGGAATCATCTGACAAACTTTAACAAACTGGATGCAAGAAATGACTAAAAGCAACGCTATGCAGTTAATCAATACAAGCAATTAGGTGCTAGTTAAGTAAGCTAATATTGTCCCTTGTGATGCTTGAGGTTTCTAATACTTTCCTTATTAATTTTCTTATTTAGCTATAAATCTCTATGTTATTTGGTTTCTCTAATTGTCACTTGTGATTAGCATTTGACTTTTCATAGAGATCTCTTTTCCTACAAGTATTAAGGCTAGGATTTTGACTGATATAATTGGCTACTAGGGATACTTTTACTAATCAATGTTTTATTTTCTATCAATCAATTTCGGATTTTAGAGATTTCTCTCTGAACCCCCTTTTCTTGTTCCAACTTCAATTTTCTTTAATGTTTTAGTAAATTTTCTGCAGTGATTGTTGTTTAGTGTTGCTTTCCTCTTTGAAACCTACATCAACTTGGATCAAACAAACACTCGTTATGGAAGAGACAAAAAAAGACTAATCTAGTTGCAACCAATGGGCCTCCTCATAAACCAAGAAAAAGAATGCAATAATAGAGTATCCTTATTGGACATTTGACTTTTGAGGCACGAGTATTCAAAATTCAACAATTACATGAGCTATCCCCACCCATGAACGACCCTAGGCAGCATCTAGGCAATCAGGTGTGTTCACACCACTGAAAAGACTTATTGGACATTTGATACAATCAGTAGATGCCTGGTCTAGCTTTAAGAAATCAGTGCTTCCTCAATATTGCATGATCAATTTATTCATATGATTTTATCAATTTCCTCTTCATTTTAGGTAAATTGCAAAAAAGAGCTCAAGATCAGATTTCTGATATAAAAAAGCAGGCTATTATGATGGAATGACTATAACTACACAGAAGAAAATAAGCCAAGCAGTAGTGACAGCCAACATGAGTAAATTCAAGCCAACCTAATGTAGCTTCCAATACAAGATGTGGACTTGAAACTTGAGAGGCTTTGACAGTGTATGCTTTGAGAGCGTCGTCCCACCGTTGCAGCTTCTCATACCTACACAAATGCAGGAAAATCAAAGTATAAAATATTTTCATCTGAAACAAACAAATCATTGATGATTTATTCAGATAATAGAAATATGTTCCTTCCATGCCAAAGTTTGTTAATACCATGACTCCTTAAGTTGAACATCCAGATTTTGTTGGGCATAGGTCAATATTCCAACAGCAGCCTAAGAATCAACGGTGCAATGAAATGAGAATGATCAGAAACTAAGACAACATGACAGAAAGTTTTTAAGAGGCAGCTGAAAAATCGTACAAAAAGTAGAGCATAGTTCTTCCTCAAAACAGACCTCATGCTGATGTAACTGATTATTTATATGAATGAGAGTTTCAACTACAGCAACGGGATTAGCATCCATCTTCTTGGAGAGTGAACCTTCAAATTCCATTTCTTTATAATGCAAAGCCTTGGCAAATGCATGACACTGGAATGTAGCATTCACCATAAGCAAATGAATGAAATATACAAGTACTACTTTTAATATAAATGCAAGCACGAGGGCCGTGCAGCTATAGAGTTGCTTATTAGAAAGAAGAACCTTATCTGCAAGAGCACCAAGAAGGCGGATGTCTATAGGTAGAGGTTTCTCATCATGTTCCATGAACTCTGCCTGCAAAGGAACATCAATAGGATAAACAGCCACCCTTCATATAATAGCAGAAGAGAGCAAGCATGCGAAGATTCAAAAGGACTACTACATAAATTATGATGTTTAACTTACTTTCGCATTTAAGGAGCCAAGATGAAACAATGCGATGCAGTAAATGAGAGAGAAAGGTTTAAAAAATTACAGTTGTTCTGAATATTTTTGATATTTCACATAAAACTACAGTATCTGGGTATTTGTTATAATAAAAAATATTAATACTATTTGGAATCTTAGTTTATTTAGGGACTAGAATATTAGTTGGAAGTTTTGTTATTATGTGCAATTTCCTTTTCCTACTTAGATTTCTATTTTTTGCATATAAAAGGAGCATTTTTCTATGTAATTGTCAGACTTCAAATAATAAAATTATGAGTATTTGATTTAGTTTGAGGGTTGCAGCTTTACATGTTCTTGCTTCTCTTCTCTGTTCTCTAAACACTCTTTCTTCTTCTTTCTTTTCTTGATATTGCTATTCTGAACCCAGATTGACACCAAATTCTCCCGAAACACATCCTTAATCAAATCCAATTCAACATGTATTACACCCTAACCATAATTCCCATCTAAAACAATAAAATTTTAATATCCAAGGCTGTTCTGCATCACAATGACCACCACCTCTTGACAAATTTCGTAATGCTGGTACCAGAGAGTATGGATTGCTAGAGACAACTTCATAAGGATGCCAATGGATTATATATCTAAATCTTGAATGTTCTATCCTTTCCTTTTATTTCAATGCATATTCCAAATTTTCAATTACATATCATGGGCAACCACAAAAGCATAAACAGTACCATAATATTATCTTCATTACAAAATTATGCATCTTTATGATTCAGGTAAATCCTTATGAAAGATACATGGTGGCCTAAAGTTTGGGAAATTTTGAACTTAAATTTTCATGTGTGGAAGAAATGGAACAGCATAAATAATTCGAGCTTTCCTTACTCTTGCAAGCTTTCCCCAAAATTTGTTGTCCATTCCTATGCTGGTGGAAAAAAGGTAAAATAAAAGAAAAGAGAACCAATCTCTCTTAAATTGTTTCTAAGCCACCTGTAACATCAGTATCAGGAAGAAGTATCATTGTTGAGCTGGAGTCAGGATGCCAAGGGGAAACAGAGAGTTGTTTATTCAGGCTGCAGAGTTTTAGAAGCACATTTGTACAAACTCCAACAGTTTAAGCTGTCAGACAATGTCTAATTGCTTGCTTAAGAGCAAAATAATCTATTATAAACATATCACACTTCACAAAACAAGCAATAGTTTCCGGCATGCAAGGATGGCAAAAAAAAAAGGTCTCCATCTTAAACCACAACGTGATTTCTACATTATTTAATATTAGAACACTAGTCCATATGAAGAGAGGACATACCAAATTAAGAAGCGTTGCTAGAATCTCTGGAGGAATATTTTGAGATGAAAATGCCATCTCCAAACTCCGAACCAAATGTTTCTGACTAGCCTCATTCAGTTGTGCCCAGCAGCTAACAAAACCAGCAGCAAATAATTCCCGGCCAATGGAAGGCTGCAAAAGTTGTGGATCAGAATAGAAACAGCAAGAGCAGGTTCATAAATGGTGCTATTGTCCATACCTGTAACTGTGCAAGCCTTGCACAGGTTCGTAACGCTGGAGAAGGAGACTCCTTCAGAAGTTCGATGCTCAAATGCCTCATCCACTCTGCCCAATCTTCTTTAGTACTGCGCTGAGAAGCCTCTCCAGCAGTGCGTAATTGACTATCATTAACCTGCGCAAACTTACATTAGTTAAACCACACAACAAGACAAAACAAAGAAATTTCAAATTGATATAGCGAAAAATGCTTGCATGGGTGAGATGAAATGCCATGCAACATAACGGTCAAACTTGAAAACTCAACATTTTGTGAAGACCAAAGATAAACTTTTATATTTTTAACGTGCCCCGCTAAAACAAGAACCTGTTGGGCTCAAAACATGGGCAGTTCATCTATCAAGTGTAGTCTACAATACGCAACTTTAAAATAAGATCCATGATATTTTTAGATAAGCACAATGCAACAGTAGTATGGCACATGTACAGCCTGCTTTTAACCTTGTATATGCCTGCATTTTTTCCAACAGTCAAGCTCAATGGGCTATCACTTGAGGGCATATGTGAGAGTGTAATAAAACCAATCTGGGTCTCACCTGATACCCTAAGCTTTTAAGTTGGGTGGTCTTTTGAAAATCAAAACTGTGCATATGAAATAATTAGCTGAGACCATTTAATATTTATAGCTTTTGACATGCATGCTAACAATTGATCCGGAGCTAGCAACCTAGAATTTTACTGTAGACTCAGCATAGCCTATATATCTACACAGCTAAATAAAAATCAGTAACAAAAACCATTGAGCAATTGTCCAAAAGAGAAAGTTACCTGATGGCCACTAAGATGTCGTTGCATGTCAACCCCATCATCGTAAGGGTCATTCTCCATATCATTTAAAGGGTCACTGATAACCTCCACTGGAAGTCGTCTGCTCAATCTTTGTGCAGCTGTACTCCCCAAAATTAGAGGTTCACGTCTCCTCAAGCGTCCTTCAATTTCTTCAAATTCTTTATGCTGACAAGATAAAGAACTTGTATTTAAAATTCGGGGGGAAGACTGTCATCTCAACTCTGAGATATAATGCAGCAAAACAAGAGAAGGTTTTTGTATAGGCAAGTCAAATAACAATAATGCAGGTAAAAGCATAGACCTGCAATCGATGCTTCAGTAAGAGTTTGTGGATTGATGGGATGAAAATGGTGAAATCCTCTCCTAAGGCATGAGCCAAACAACAAAGTGCATCAACAGCATCGTTCCTGAGCTCATTATTCTTCCTGCAAATTACAGGCTTACATGTTTGGAGCATCATGCAACAGAAAAATGCAATGCATAAAGAAATACAGAAATGGGGGGACATTTCATATTAATGTTACTATATTGTCTCCAAGGTGAAGTTAAGAGATTCTGAAAAAACCTCACCCACAAGTAAAACCAAATCAAGTATCTTTAAAATTTGCAAGAAATTAGGCAGAAGGGGTATCACAATTACAGAACTGTACATACAGAGAACATGGATACATGACTTTGTCAATGCTCCATTGAATGAATTGCTCTGTGTTTAGTCGATAACACTATGGGATCCCAATAACCATCAACACCTCAGGTATAACACTATGGGATCAATAACCATCAACACCTCAGGTTTTGGTTTACCCTTAAAAATCAGTACCCCCTGATTAAGGCTTCGTTAGGTAGTGCGGTTGGCGGCGCTACCAAACAGGCACTAAAAAGTACAGTCAGAAATGAGATGAAAATTTATCATGAAAGGGCCCAAGATTGTGCATGATGCTAAAAGGGAAAGAATGGTGTGCATTTTGCTGATGCAGTTATTGAATTCAGAATACAGGGGGGGAACCCAATAGT
>Ga0325400_1000675_pt1 | contig 26061 bp, 27 predicted proteins | sample PopdelMetagenome_2_FD_205662 | JGI IMG/M metagenome (GOLD analysis project Ga0325400, IMG submission 205662) | Populus deltoides microbial communities from Bellville, Georgia, United States - Xylem-PdKOR-R1 | ecosystem: Host-associated > Plants > Phyllosphere > Stem > Wood/Secondary xylem...
ATCCGCCCGTTCAAGGACCGGCCGGGTCGCAGGCGGGCCTACGGCGCGATCCAGGCGGCGGCGGGCTTCTGGCTCGCCTCGCGCCTGCGGCCGAAGTGATCGGTCAGGGCACCACCGTCACGAACAGGTAGGCCGCGAAGATCACCAGGTGCACCATTCCCTGCAACACGGTGGTGCGTCCGGTCCCGAGCGTCAGCGTGGTCACGAACAGTGACAAGGCCAGCAGCACCATAGACTTCGGCGCCAGCCCCATCGCCAGCGGCAGGTCGAGCAGGATGGAGGCCGCGGCCACCGCCGGGATGGTCAGGCCGATGGTGGCGAGCGCGGAGCCCAGCGCCAGGTTCAGGCTGGTCTGCAACCGGTCCCGCGCCGCCGCGCGGTACGCGGCCAGGCTCTCGGGCGCCAGCACCAGCCCGGCGATCACCACGCCCACCACCGCCAGCGGCAGGCCGGCCGCCACCACGCCCGCCTCCAGCGCCGGGCTCAGCTCCTTGGCCAGCAGCACGACCGAAACCAGCGCCACCAGCAGCATCCCGAACGCCCACCACGCCTCGCGGTCGCTGGGCGGCTCCGCGTGCGCGTCGGCGGGCAGGTCCTCGCCCGCGGGCAGGAAGTAATCGCGGTGCCGCACCGTCTGCACCGTCACGAACGTGCCGTAGAGGACGAGCGAGACGACCGCCACGAACACCAGCTGCGACGTGGCGTAGGTCGGCCCCGGCGTGCTGGCGGTGTAGTTGGGCAGCACCAGCGAAAGCACCGCCATCGCCGCCAGCGTGCACAGCGCCGCGCTGACGCCGCGCAGCGTGAACCGCTGCTCCCCGTGGCGCAGCCCGCCCGCCAGGATGCACAGGCCCAGGATGAAATTCAGGATGATCATGATGGCCGCGAACACCGTGTCGCGCGCCAGCGCGGAGGCGTCGCCCGCGCCCGACGTCATCAGCGACACGATCAGCGACACCTCGATCACCGTCACGGCCACCGCCAGCACCAGCGTGCCGAACGGCTCGCCCACCCGGTGCGCCACCACCTCGGCGTGGTGCACGGCGGCCAGCACGGCGCCTATCAGCACGGCGGCGGCCAGCCCCAGACCCCAGGGTCCCGCCTTGGCCAGCGAGAACAACACTGCCAGGATGCCCGCGAGCGGCAGGGCCATGGTCCAGGCCGGCAGGACGAACCTGTCCAGCAGCGCCCGGCGCGCGCCGGGCGGCGGCATCTTGTCTACGTCTTCCATGCCCCGCCAATGATCGGCGGGACGATAAGGGTCCGCCCGCCCCGGCCGTTACCGGGGCGGGCGGATGGGCGCGTCAGGCGGCAGCCCCCTCCCCCTTCTTCTCGGCATAGACGCGGACGGGCTCCTTGCGGCCTTCCACCACGTCCTTGTCCACCATCACCTCGTCCACACCGTCCATGCCGGGCAGGTCGAACATGGTGTCGAGCAATATGCCCTCCAGGATGGAGCGCAGGCCGCGCGCGCCCGTCTTGCGCTCGATGCCCTTCTTGGCAACGGCGGTCAGCGCGTCCTCCGTGAAGCCCAGCTCCACGTCCTCCATCTCGAACAGCTTCTGATACTGCTTCACCAGCGCGTTCTTGGGCTCCTTCAGGATCTTGACCAGCGCGGTCACGTCCAGGTCCTCGAGCGTCGCGATGACGGGGAGGCGGCCGACGAACTCGGGGATCAGCCCGAACTTCAGCAGGTCCTCCGGCTCCGTCTTGGTCAGCACCTCGCCCGTGCGCTTCTCCTCCGGCGCCGCCACGTATGCGCCGAAGCCGATGGACTTGCCCTGCAATCGGTCGCCGATGATCTTCTCCAGGCCCGAGAAGGCGCCGCCGCAGATGAACAGGATATTAGTGGTGTCGACCTGCAAGAACTCCTGCTGCGGATGCTTGCGCCCGCCCTGAGGCGGCACGGAGGCGGTGGTGCCTTCCATCAGCTTGAGCAAAGCCTGCTGCACGCCCTCGCCTGAAACGTCGCGCGTGATGGACGGGTTCTCCGCCTTGCGGCTGATCTTGTCGATCTCGTCGATGTAGACGATGCCGCGCTGGGCGCGTTCGACATTGTAGTCGCTGGCCTGGAGCAGCTTCAGGATGATGTTCTCCACGTCCTCGCCGACGTAGCCGGCCTCGGTCAGCGTGGTGGCGTCGGCCATGGTGAACGGCACGTCCAGGATGCGCGCCAGCGTCTGCGCCAACAGCGTCTTGCCGCAGCCGGTTGGCCCGACCAGCAGGATGTTGCTCTTGGCCAGCTCCACGTCGGCGCCCTTGGCCCCGTGGTTCAGCCGCTTGTAGTGGTTGTGCACGGCGACCGACAGCACGCGCTTGGCGCGCCGCTGGCCGATGACGTAGTCGTCCAGCACGTCGCAGATCTCCTGCGGCGTGGGCACGCCGCCGTCCTTCTTGCTGACGAGCGCGGCCTTGGTCTCCTCGCGGATGATATCGTTGCACAGCTCAACGCACTCGTCGCAGATGAACACGGTCGGCCCCGCGATCAGCTTGCGCACCTCGTGCTGCGACTTGCCGCAGAACGAGCAGTAGAGGGTGCTCTTGGAATCGCCGCCGGTCAGTTTCGTCATTCAATCGTCCTCTTGGCGCACCGCCCCGGACGGGGGGCGGACGCGCGTACGGGTTTCACGACTATGGCCCTCGGGACCCGTCGCCACAAGGTCCGGCGGGTTCGCGGCCGGGAACGGGCTCCTCAGCGACCGCTCTCCGCGCCGACCAGGGGGCGCGACGGCGGGCCGGGTTCGACGGCCCGGCGCGTCGCCGCGGTGACTGGCCGCTCCACGAACCGCCAGCACAGCCAGCCGCCCGCCGCCGCCGCCACCATGCCGCCGGCCAGGAAGAGGACGCGGCCCGCGCCGCCGTCGAACAGCCCCAGCCTCGTGCCCACCTGCCCCCAGGCGGACACGGTAAAGGTCTGGGACAAATAGAGCGAGTAGGAGCTGTCGCCCAGCATCGCCGCCATCCGATGTGCCGGCCCGGTCCTGTACGTCGGCCCGGTCAGGCAGGCGCCGGCGTAGACCAGCACCACCGACGCCGCCGCCCGGGACCAGAAGGCCGCGCCCACGGCGTTCGCGCCGTCGCCAGCCGCCAACGCCAGCACGACCGCCGCCAGCGCGCCGGCCGTCAGCAGCACCGCCAGCGGCGGTCGCGGCAGTCGGCGGAACGCCACCGCCAGCCACATCCCGCCGACGAACTCGAACAGCCGGGGATTGGCATAGAAGCCCATCGCGCTGCGCGGCGCCATCGGCGGCCCGTCCGCCCCCAGCAGCACCACCGCCACCAGGATGGCGGAGGTGCCCGCCAACGGCACCAGCCGCCGTCTACCGCCCAGCGCCAGCCCCGCCGCGAACACCAGGTAGAAGAACATCTCGAGATTGATGGTCCAGCCCGGCACGATCAGGGGAAAGAACAGCCCGCCGTTCGCCGGATGCGGGTGCGGCGCCGGCAGGAACAGGAAGGAGCGCAGCACATGGCTCCAGTCAAGCCGCGCCGACTGGGTCACACCGGGGGCGAGGAGCAGGATCGCCAGCATCACGGCGCTGACTGCCCAGTAGAGCGGAACGATCCGCACCAGCCGGCGCAGCAGGAAGCGGCCGGGCCCCATCGCCGCCCCCTCCCCCGTCGAATAGGCCATCACGAAGCCGCTGATGACGAAGAAGATGTCGACGCCTGCCCCCAGGCCATAGGGGACGGCAAAGGCGGGATCGCGCCTGGCGATCTGACCCGTCAGGTGGAGCAGCACGACCATCGCGGCGGCGAGCCCGCGGAGATACTGCACCCCCACCAGCTCGCCCCGCGGCACCGGGGCCGTTTCCGTCGTCAACTCCGTCCCCTACAGACCGCTTCTTCAGGCCGCAGCCGCCACCTCGTCCGTCGGCGCCGGCCGCTTGTCGAACACCTCGTCGATCAGGCCGAACGTCTTGGCCTCGGCGGCGGACAGGAAGGTGTCGCGGTCCATGCGCCGCTCGATCTCGTCCAGCGGCTGGCCGGTGTACTGGGCGTAGAGCTCGTTCATCCGCTGGCGGATGCGCAGGATCTCCTTGGCCTGGATCTCGATGTCGCTGGCCATGCCCTGCGCGCCGCCCGACGGCTGATGGATCATGATGCGGGCGTTGGTCAGCGCCACGCGCATCCCCGGCTCGCCGCTGGCCAGCAGGAAGCTGCCCATGGACGCCGCCTGGCCGATGCACACCGTGCCCACGCGCGGGCGGATGTACTGCATGGTGTCGTGGATCGCCATGCCGGCCGTCACCACCCCGCCAGGCGAGTTGATGTACATGAAGATGTCCTTCTTCGGGTTCTCCGATTCCAGAAACAGCAGCTGGGCGGTGATGAGGCTGGCCATGCCGTCCTCCACGCCGCCCGTCACGAAGACGATGCGCTCGCGCAGCAAGCGGCTGAAGATGTCGAAGCTGCGCTCGCCGCGGTTCGACTGCTCGATCACGATGGGAACCAGCCCCGCCTCCGTCCGGCGCAGGCCGACGCCAGCCTGATTCAGGGGGCTCGCGAAATCGCCGGTCTCGAACGGATTGTGCATGGACTACTCGCTTGTGTGGGAAGGCCGCTACATCGCGCGGGGTCAACGCATCTTCAACCCCCGCCAGACCGCCCATATCACCGGGCGGCGGCCGCCGCCCGCTCGGCCGCTTTCTGGGCCTTCTTCTCGGCGCGCCGCGCCTCGTCTTCCGCGACGGCCGCCAGGTACGGCTCCACGTCGCCCGGCCTGTGGCAGAACTGCGTCACGCCGGCCGGGCGGTCGGCCGCCTCGAGCGCGATCAGCTCGGCCAGCTTCCATGTCCCACCGCGCCGGAACAGCAGCGCGTTGTACCGGCCGGCCGGCTCGCTTCCGGGGCCGCACGCCTGCCAGACGCCCACGGCGGTCACGGCGTCGCCCGAGCGTTTGAACGACACGGGCTCCGCGTCCAGCACCGTCGCTCGCACCGCCACGGGATCGACGACCTCCGCGAGCGCAGAGGCCCAATATCGCTGCGTGCCGTAATGCCAGACGGCCTTGTCGTCCCTGGGGTGAAAGGCCGTCAGGATCGCGGCGGGACGCCGCCTCCGCACGCCCGTCCAGCAGGATTGCATCGCGGACTTGGTGGGCACCAGCGCCTCCTGCTCCTCCGCCGTCGGCCAGCTACGCCCGCTCATGCACAGGTGTTCGTTCCGCTGAACGGTCATCTGGTACACCACCGAGCCGATCGCGCCCTGCGCCTGCACCGGGCCGGCGAGTATCGCGGACAATGTGAAACACGCGATCCGCCGCATCCGACCTCCATCCTGTCGCCTTCGGCTCAGGGAACGACCGGATCGGCCGAAAGCCCTCCCCGTTCGCGACCCGCCCGATGCGGGGACGGCAATTGCAGATAGGCCAGCCGCTTCACCTCGCGCCGCCCGCGCACCACCGTGTCGAGGATCAACCCGGCGAACAGGTTCAGCGCCGCCAGGATCGTCAGGCCCGTCGCCAGGATCGCGGTGGGCAGGCGCGGCACCAGCCCCGTCTCGGCGTAGGTGACGGCCAGCGGCGCGGCCAGGACCAAGCCAGCCCCCGCCAGTAGTGCCGCGATCAGCCCGAAGAAGCGGGTCGGCCGCTCCACGCGGTACAGCGTCGCGATGGTGCCCAGGATGCGCAGGCCGTCGCGATAGGTCGAAAGCTTCGACTGCGACCCTTCGGGCCGCGCGTGGTACGCGGTGGGCGCCTCGGCGGTGGGCATCCTCAGTTCCAGCGCGTGGACGCACATCTCCGTCTCGATCTCGAAACCGGCGGCCAGCACGGGAAAGCTCTTGGCAAACCGTCGCGAGAACACGCGGTAGCCCGAGAAGATGTCGGCGAAGCTGCGACCGAACAGCCGAGCCAGCAGTTCGGTCATCACGCGGTTGCCCAGCACGTGTCCGCGCCGATAGGCGTCCGCCGCGTCGTGCACGCGGTTGCCGACCACCATGTCCGCGCCCTCGTCCAGCATCAGCCGGATCAGGCCGGGCGCGGCACCGGCGTCGTAGGTCGCGTCGCCGTCGGCCATGACGTAGATGTCGGCGTCCACGTCGGCGAACATGCGCCGCACCACCGCGCCCTTGCCCTGCACCCGCTCGGTGCGGACCACGGCGCCCGCCATGCGCGCGACTTCTGCGGTACGGTCGCGGCTGTTGTTGTCGTAGACGTAAATCGCGGCGTCGGGCAGCGCCGCGCGGAAGCCCGCCACGGTGGCGGCCACCGCCGCCTCCTCGTTGTAGCAGGGCAGCAGCACGGCGACGCACAAGGGTCGGGCCGCAGCCTCGCCGTTCACCGTCACGCGCTTTGATCCCCCCGCCGCGGCGCTGGGGGCGGCGTCACCGGGCGCGCTGACGACCCGGTGACGCCGCCGTTCCGGCGGATCAGCCCTCGCCGCCCGTCGCGGCCTTGGGCTTGCGGGCGCGCGGCTTCTTGGCCGCGGGCGCCTCGGCGTCCGGGGCGGTGGCGCCTTCCGCCGTCTCCGCCGCGACTGGGCTGGACTCCAGCACCTGCGTCTCTGCCTCCACCGGCGCACCCTTCTTGGCACGCGGCTTCTTCGCCTTGGGCGCCGGTGCCTCCTCCGCTACCGGCGCGTCCGCCGCCGGGGCATCGACCTCAGGCACATGATCGTGCGCCGCATGGTCGTGACCGCCATGGTCGTGATCGTGCCCGCAATTCTCGTCGTGCTCGTGCACGTGCGTGCCCGTCGCGAAGCCGTCCTCGCTCTCGATGGCGGCCTCCAGCTCCTCGCGCGTCGCCTCGCGGTCGGTGATCTCCGCCTTGGTGAACAGGAAGTCGACCACCTTGTCCTCGTACAGCGGCGCGCGCAGCTGGGCGGCGGCCATCGGCTCGGACTGGATGTACTGGACGAAGCGCTGCCGGTCCTCCGGCCCGTACTGCTGGGCCGCCTGGGCGACCAGCCGGTTCATCTCGGCGTTGGTCACTTCCACGCCGTTCGCCTGCCCGATCTCGGAGAGCAGCAGGCCCAGGCGCACGCGCCGCTCGGCGATGCGGCGATAGTCGTCGCGCTCCTTCTCCATCTCGGCCTTGGCGGCCTCCGGGTCGGCCTCATGGCCCGCCTCGTGCTCCAGCTGCGCCCAGATCTGCGCGAACTCGGCCTCCACCATCGACGGCGGCACCTCGAAGTCGTGGCCGGCCGCCAGCTGGTCGAGCAACTTGCGCTTCATGTGCGTGCGGGTGAGCCCGTTCAGCTCCTGTTCCGCCTGGCCGCGGACCAGCTCCTTCAGCTTGTCCAGGCTCTCCAGGCCCAGGTTCTTGGCCAGATCCTCGTCCACGCGCGATTCGCCCGCGGTCTTGACCGACTTGATGGTCAGGTCGAACGTCGCGTCGCGCCCCGCCAGTTCCTTGGCGGGATAGTCGGCCGGGAAGGTCACGGCGATCTGCCGCTCCTCGCCCGCCGTCACGCCCACCACCTGGTCCTCGAAGCCGGGGATCAGCCGGCCGGAGCCGATCTCGACCGCCATGTCGGTGCCGGTGCCGCCTTCGAACGCCACGCCGTCGTCCGCCGTCTTGCCGGCGAAGTCCATGGTCACGAGGTCGCCCTTCGCGGCCGCCTTGTCGCCCGCGTCGTCCCAACTCTTGTTCGCGGATGCGAACTTCAGGAGCTGCTCGTCCACCACCTCGTCCGCGACGGGCACGCTCAGCCGCTCCAGCGTCAGCCCCTCGATGGCGGGCGCCGGCACGTCGGGCAGCACCTCCAGCGTCACGGTCAGCTCGGCGTCGCGGCCGGGCTCGTAGCCTTCCTCGAGCTGCACCTGGGGCTGGGTGGCGGGACGGATGGCGCGCTCGCCCATCAGCGACTGGATGCCCTGCTGGACGGACGCGTTCAGCGCGTCCTGCATCAGGGCCGGACCGTGCATCTTGCGGACCAGGTTGGCGGGGACCTTGCCGGGGCGGAAGCCGGGCATCTTCACCTGGGGCGCCACGCGCTTCAGCTCGGCGTCGACGCGCGCGTCGATCTCGCCCGCGCCGATGGTCAGGCGATAGGACCGCTTCAGGCCCTCGTTCAACAACTCAACAGTCTGCATCGCTGGCCTTTTCTGGAACACGAGGGGGCGGGGCCGGAGCCTCGGGCGCGCGCGGCGGGACCACTGGTGCGGGCGAAGGGACTCGAACCCCCACATCTCTCGATACCGGAACCTAAATCCGGCGCGTCTACCAGTTCCGCCACGCCCGCACGATGGGACCCGCCCCCGACGAACAATCGGCGGGCGCGCGTCTATACCAGCGCACCGCACCGGAGCAAGCGGCACCGGGACGCGGGCGGGGATACGGGCGCGCGACACGCGCGTTGATGCTGCCCGATCTAGGAGAAACATCGTGGCCACCCAGCCCCCGCCCGAGACGCCCTTCCCCGGCCAACCCGTCCAGCCCGACGCCCCCCCGCCGGAGATCACGACGCCGGCCCCCGACATCGACCTGCCCTCGCCCGGTACGCCCGCCGGCGATCCCGGCACGCAGCAGCCGGCGGAAATCTGATGGCGGGCGATGACGAGGCGCCCGAGCCGATAACCGACGGCACCGACTATGCCGAGCCGGGCGGCGACGCGCCGCTGGTGACGCCCGGCGCCGTACCCAACCGGCCCGACGAGGAGGCAGCGGCGGAACCGGCCGCACCCAGCCGCGTCGGCGGCCCGACCGGCGAGCCCGCACCACTGGCAGGCACGGCCGGCATGGAGTCGCCGGTCGGTGGCCTGGCCGGCACCAGCAGGTAGGAGGACGTCATGACCGATCAGAGAGACGACCGGGAAGCCGATACGCGATCCGACCTGGAACAGGCGGTCGACGCCCGGAGCGACGCCGTGGCGCGGGGCGAAGGCGGCGCCCCGGCAGACGACTTGGACGATGCCGGTCGCCACGACGGCGCGGCCGGGACCGGCGGCGTCACCCGCAACCAGGACCTCGATCAGCAATAACGACAGTCGGCGGAGGCGGCTCGGGCCGCCTCCGCCGCGTCAGCCGAGCGCCTTTCGCAGTAATTCATTCACCACCCCCGGATTGGCCTTGCCGCTCATGGCCTTCATGGTCTGGCCCACGAAGAAGCCGAACAGCGCTTCCTTGCCCCCGCGATAGTCCGCCAGCTGCTTCGGGTTCCGGACCAAGACGTCGGCGATCACCGCCTCGATGGCACCCGTGTCGCTGGTCTGGCGCAGCCCCCGCTCCTCCACCACCGCGTCGGCGGACTGGCCCGTCTCCAGCATCACCTCGAACACCTGCTTGGCCAGACTGCCCGACAGCGTACCGTCCGCCACCAGCCGCAGCAGCCCCGCGGCATGCTCCGGCGACACCGGGCTGTCGGCGATCCCGCGGCCCAGCCGGTTGAGCGCCCCGAACAGCTCGGCCCCCACCCAGTTCGCCGCCTGTGACGCCGCGGCGCCTGCGTCGAGCATCGCGTCGAAGAAGCGCGCCGTCTCCACCTCCGCGGTCAGGACGCCCGCATTATAGGCGCTTACGCCCGCCTCTTCGTACCGCTTCCTCTTGGCGTCGGGCAGTTCGGGCAGGCTGTCGCGGCACGCGTCGAGGAACGCGTCGTCCAGTTCCAGCGGCAACAGGTCGGGGTCGGGGAAGTAGCGATAGTCGTGCGCGTCCTCCTTGGACCGCATCGACCGCGTGGTGCCGGTGTCGGGGCTGAACAGCCGCGTCTCCTGCTGCACGGTGCCGCCGCCCTCGATCAGGTCGACCTGCCGGTTCGCCTCGTGCTCGATGGCCGCCATCACGAAGCGGACGGAGTTCACGTTCTTGGTTTCGGTGCGCGTGCCCAACGGATTGCCCGGCCGCCGGACCGAGACGTTGACGTCCGCGCGCATGGAGCCTTCCTCCATGTTTCCGTCGCACGAGCCGACATAGCGCAGGATTGACCGCAGCTTACGCAGGTAAGCCCCTGCCTCGGCGGGCGAACGCATGTCGGGCCGCGACACGATCTCCATCAACGCCACGCCCGAACGGTTGAGGTCGACGTAGCTGCGCGTCGGGTGCTGGTCGTGGATCAGCTTGCCCGCGTCCTGCTCGACGTGGATGCGCTCCACCCCGATGCGCTTCAGCGCGTCGGGCTTCTTCTCGTCCGCCGCGATCTCCACCGCCCCCTCGCCCACCAGCGGGTGGTAGAGCTGGCTGATCTGATAGCCCTGAGGCAGATCGGCGTAGAAATAGTTCTTGCGGTCGAACCGGCTCCACCGGTTGATCTCGGCCCCGATCGCCATGCCGGTGCGCACCGCCTGGCGGATGCATTCCGCGTTGGGCACGGGCAGCATGCCCGGCATCGCCGCGTCCACCAGGCTGACCTGGCTGTTGGGCTCGGCGCCGAAGGCAGTGGCGGCGCCCGAGAACAGCTTCGCCTCCGACTGGACCTGGGCGTGCACCTCCAGCCCGATCACCACCTCCCACTCGCCGGTGGCACCCTGGATGCGGTAGTCGGTGTCGGTCACGTGCTGCTCTCTGCAATCAATGGGGAGAGGATGGTGGGATAGATCGCGAAACGCCGCCTGTCGCCCGTCATCCGAAGGTCAGCGCGGCGGATTCGCCCGCTCGTGATATTCCACGTCGGGCAGCGGCAGGTGCGGCGCCTCGCCCGCCGCCGGCCGCTCCTCGTCTTTGCCGCCGCCGAAGGCGTCCACCACGCCTTCCAGCGCCCAGCCGCCGACTTCCCACAGGAGGTCGACCAGATCGGCTACCACCACTGCTCCGCCCGCGCGGTGAAGCCGGCCCGCTCCTCCAGCGCGAGCGACGCGTTCAGCACCCCCTGCTCGTCCAGGGCGCGGCCGATCACCTGCAGCCCCAGCGGCAGGCCCTGCGCGTCCAACCCACCCGGCACGCTCATCGCGGGCAGGCCGGCAAGCGACGACGGCACGGTGAACACGTCGTTCAGGTACATGGCGATGGGGTCGGCCGACTTCTCGCCCAGCGCGAAGGCCGCGCTGGGCGCGGTCGGCGTCAGCAGCAGGTCGCAACGCTCCCACACGCGGTCGAAATCGCGCGCGATCAGCGCGCGCACCTTCTGCGCCTGGGTGTAATAGGCGTCGTAGAAGCCGGCCGACAGCACGTAGGTGCCGATCATCACGCGCCGCTTCACTTCCGGCCCGAAGCCGTCCGCGCGCGTGGCCGCGTACATCTCCTGCAGGTTCGCGCCGTCGGGCAGGTCGCGCAGGCCGTAGCGCACGCCGTCGTAGCGCGCGAGGTTGCTGGACGCCTCGGCCGGCGCGACGATGTAATAGGCGGGCAGCGCGTAGCGCGTGTGGGGCAGCGACACCTCCACCACCTCGGCGCCTGCGTCGCGCAGCCATTCCGCGCCGCGCCGCCACAGCGCGTCGATCTCGGCGGGCATGTCGTCCACGCGATACTCGGCGGGAATGCCGACGCGCTTGCCCTTCAGATCGCCCGACAATCCCGCTTCCCACGCGGGCACCGGAAGCTCCAGCGAGGTCGCATCGCGCGGGTCGAAGCCCGCCATGTTCTCGAGCAGGATCGCGCAGTCGCGCACGTCGCGCGCCATCGGCCCCGCCTGGTCGAGCGAGGAGGCGAAAGCCACCGTGCCCCAGCGCGAGCAGCGGCCATAGGTCGGCTTGATCCCGCTGATCCCCACGAACGCCGCCGGCTGGCGGATCGAGCCGCCCGTGTCGGTGCCCGTCGCGCCCGGGCACAGCCGCGCCGCGACGGCCGCCGAGCTGCCGCCCGACGACCCGCCCGGCGCCAGCGCCGAATTGCCGCCGTCCGCCCGCCGCCAGGGCGAGATCACGTTGCCGAACGCCGATGTCTCGTTGGACGAGCCCATGGCGAACTGGTCCATGTTGAGCTTGCCCAGCATACCCGCGCCCGCGTCCCACAGCCGCTGGGAGACGCCGCTCTCATAGGGGGGCACGAAGCCTTCCAGGATGTGGCTGGCCGCGGTGGTCGCCACGCCCCTGGTGCAGAACAGGTCCTTCATGCCGATGGGCACGCCGGCCAGCGGCAGCGGGGCTTCGCCCGCCGCGCGCGCGGCGTCGGCGCGGTCGGCGGCGGCCGCCGCGTGGTCGGGCGTCTCCACCAGGAAGGCGTTGAGCGCGCCCGCCGCCGCGACGCGGGCGGAGAAGGCGTCGGCCACCTCGCGCGCGGAGAAGTCGCCGCCGCGGAAGCCGTCGCGGATCGCGGCCACGCCCAGGTCGGTCAGCTCGGCCATCTACTCGATCACCTTGGGCACGGTGAAGAACCCGTGTTCAGCCGCTGGCGCGTTGACCAGCACCGCGTCGCGCACCCCCCCGTCCGTCACGCGATCCTCGCGCAGCCGCAGCGTGTTGGGGATCACGGCGGTCATCGGCTCGACGCCGCTCGTATCCACCTCGCCCAGCTGCTCGATCCAGCCCAGGATGTTGCCCAGTTCGGGCGCGAGGCGGGCGGCCTCCTCGGGCGTGATCGCGATGCGCGCCAGCTTCGCGATGCGCGCGACGGTTGCTTCGTCTACGGACATGGGAGGCGCGGTTAGCAGGGGGCGGGGCTTTACGCGAGCCCCGCCGTTGGGGCATTCGCCACGCCCCGATCCGCGCCCGGAGCAGCCCCTTGGCCCGCAAGTTCCTCTACGTCGTGGCCGCGCTGGTGGCGCTCGTGATCGCGGGCGCCTTCGCCTATCGCATCTGGGGCAACCGGCTGATCGCCGTCGCCCTGGTCCCGTCGGAAGCCTTCCGCGAACAGCCGGCCGCGAAGGTCGCGGCCTATCGCGACCGCGCCATGTGGCTCGCGCGGCCCGACCTGCCGGGCAATCCCGCCTTATGGGTGCCCGAAGGCTTCCGCCCGACCGATAGCCCCCGCGCGGCGGTGTTCTTCATTCATCCTACCTCCTACATCACGCGCGACCACTGGAATGCGCCCTTGCGCGACGCCGAGACGGACGCGCGCACGGCGATCTTCGTCCGCGGTCAGGCGTCGGCCTTCAACGGCGCGGGTGAGGTCTGGGCTCCGCGCTACCGCCAAGCGACGTTCGGGGCGTTCCTCACGTCGGCCGCCGACGCGGCGCGCGCGCTCGACCTGGCGTACGGCGACGTGGCCGCCGCGTTCGAGGCGTTCCTGGAACAGGTGCCGGCCGACCGCCCGCTGATCCTGGCCGGGCACAGCCAGGGCGCGCTTCACCTCGAACGCCTGTTGCGCGCGTACGTCGCGAAGCGCCCCGACCTGCGCCGCCGCGTGGTCGCCGCCTACGTCGTCGGCTGGCCCGTGTCGCGCGACACCGACCTTTCCGCCCTGTCGCTGCCCGAGTGCCGCCGCGCCGACCAGTCCGGCTGCCTGCTGTCGTGGCAGAGCTTCGCCGAACCCGCCGACCCGTCGCTGGTGACGGACCTGTACGACCGTTCGACCGGCTTCGACGGGCGCCCGCGCCGGGGCACGCGCATGGTGTGCACCAACCCCCTCACCGGCACGCCCGACGCGGCCGCGCCGGCGTCGGCCAACCTCGGCACGCTGAAGCCGTCGGCCGACCTCGCCACCGCCGCCCTGGTGAAGCGCGCAGTCCCGGCGCGGTGTGACGCGCGCGGCTTCCTGCTGATCGGCGATCCGCCCAGCGTCGGCCCCTACGCGCTGCCCGGCAACAACTACCACGTCTACGACTACAGCCTGTTCTGGGCCAACGTCCGCGTGGACGCGGAACGGCGGCTCGCGGCGTTCGAGGCGGCCCGGTGATCGCCGGCGCGATCACCGATCGGCCCGACGACTTCCTGGAGATGCTTCCCCACGGCGGGCGACTGATGGGCCTGGACGTGGGCACCAGGACCATCGGCACCGCGCTGTGCGACGCCGGCTGGTCCTTCGCCAGCCCCGCCGCCCTCATCCGCCGCCGCAAGTTCACGGCAGACAAGGCGGACCTCGCCGCACTGGCCGCCGCTCAGGCCGTGCGCGGCCTGGTGATCGGCCTGCCGCGCAACCTGGACGGGACGGATGGCCCCCGCGTCCAGTCCACCCGCGCCTTCGCCCGCAACGTCGCCGACCTGCTGGCGGGCGGCCCCACCCCCGTGCTGCTGTGGGACGAGCGCTGGTCCACCCAGGCCGTCACCCGCACGCTGATAGAGCAGGACGCCAGCCGCGCGCGCCGGGCCGAACTGGTCGACAAGATGGCCGCCGCCTACATCCTGCAAGGCGCCATCGACGCGCTGGCCGCCGCGGCATCGCGCGGCGACCTCGCCGCCCGACCCTGATATCCGCACGGATCGGTCCTGCGAGACGGACCTGCCGAGGACGCGCCGTATCGGACACGAAACAAAGGCACCCCTGCGATATTCATGTCGCGGCGCCGACAGTTGGGCAGGGGCAAAGTCTGCCCGGCCGTCGTCGCCCCGTTCCCCGTGGTCCATTCCGCGCGGGGAAAGTCGACAGGGAGAAGATGATGCGCCGGACCTGCCTCGTTACCTTGCCTCTGCTGCTCGCCGCCTGCGGCTCGGACGGTGACTCCGGCGGAGGCGTGACCGCCGCCGCTGCCGCCCTAGCCGCCGCCGCGCCGACCACGACCCCGGCGTCCACCACGCCCGCGACCACGGCACCCGCGTCCGATTACCCCGCCTATGCCCAACTCACCGGCACCACCGCGCTGCCGACCGCGCAGACGGGCTATTTCACCCGCAACACCCCGCCCCAGTTCCTGGGCTTCCGCGGCTTCGGCGAGGGACCCGCGATAAGCTACGACGCGGCCGCGCGCAGCTACACCGTCTCCGTCGGGACGGGCACCGACAGCTTCGTCGCGGGCGAGATCGACGCGTCCGCCCCCGCAGGCACGCTGCGCTACGTCAAGGCGAACCGGCACAGCTTCACCCTGACGCAGCCGAGCGCGGGCGGCCGCAGCTTCGACTATGTGCGCTTCGCCCGGCTGGTGTCCGAATTCTCGCCCGGACAGGCCGATTCGGCACCGCTGACCGCTACCTTCCTGACGGGCGTGGCCACGCGCGGGGCGGACGTGCCGACCTCGGGCAGCGCGTCCTTCGCTCGCACGGTGATAACGGGTGAGGCCTATGTCACGGCGAACGGCACCACCACCGCCTACGCGCTCGACCGGAGCACCTTCACCGTCACGGTGGATTATGCGGCGGGGCGGATCACCGCGCGCATCACGCTGGTCGGTGTGCCGACCGGCGGCGGCGCGGCGGTCACGCTGTCCACCCTGAACGTCGTGTCGGATTTCGCCGGCGCCAGCACCTTCAAGGTCGCCGGCGGCGACTTCACGCCCGCCGCCCCTTCCGCGCTGGCAGGGGCGCTGTTCGGCCCGCGCGGCGCCGAGGCCGGGCTGCTGCTGTACCTGCAAGGGCGCAGCCAGGCCGGGTCCAGCCTGACGCTGGTCGCGGCGGGCGCGGCGGGGAACTGACGCCCGGCCGGGGCGGCGCCCGACCGCCGCCGCCCCGCCCCCGCCTGCCCCCTAGCCCAGCCGCGCCAGCGCCGCCGCCAGCCGCTCGGCCTCCGCGCTCTTGTCCGCGTGGTCGGCGCGCGCCTTGGCCACCGCCTCCGGCTTGGCGCGCTCGGCGAAGCTGGGGTTGTTCAGCCGCGCGGCTAAGCCGTCGCGTTCCTTCTCGGCGGCCGCGATTCCCTTCGCCAGCCGCGCGCGCTCGGCGTCGAGATCGATCACGCCGTCGAGCGGCAGGACGAAGGTGGCCTCGTCCACCACCAGTTGCGCGGCGCCGCCCGACGCCTCACCGTCCGCCCGCTCCACGCGCGCCAGCCGCGACAGGGCGGCGGCGTTGCGGTCCAGCCGCGCCAGCGTCTCCGCGCCGGCGTCGCGCACGTGCATCGCCAGCCTGGCGCCCGGCGGCACGTTCAGCCCGGCGCGCGCCGCGCGCACCTCGCTCACCAGCCGGATCAGCCAGTCGACCTCCGCCTCCGCCGCCGGGTCCATCACGCGCGCGTCGGCCGCCGGCCAATCGGCCACGATCAGCTCGCCCCGCCCGGGCTTCAGCGCGCCCCACAACTCCTCCGTCACGAAGGGCATGAAGGGGTGGAGCAGCACCAGCAGTTGGTCCAGCACCCAGCCGGCCACCGCGCGCGTCTCGGCCGCCGTCGCCTCGTCCGCCAGCAGCGGCTTGGCCAATTCCAGATACCAGTCGCAGAACCGGCTCCACGCGAACTGGTAGATCGCGCCCGCCGCCGCGTCGAAACGGTGGTCGGCCAGCGCCAGGTCGACCTCCTGCACCGTGCGGATCGTCGCCGCCTCGATCCACTTGTTGACCGCGTGGGTGGCCGGCGGCGGCTCCTGCGCGTCCGCCCCGCCGATGCCGTTGGCCATGGCGAAGCGCGCCGCGTTCCACAGCTTGGTGGCGAAGTTGCGGTATCCCTCGACCCGCTTCTCGTCCATCTTGATGTCGCGGCCCTGGCTCTCCGTCGCCGCCATGAAGAAGCGCAGGCTGTCCGCGCCGTAAGCGTCGATCAGGCCCAGCGGGTCCACCGTGTTGCCCTTGGACTTGGACATCTTCTGCCCGTCCGCGGCACGCACCAGCCCGTGCAGGTAGAGCGTGCGGAACGGCACCTCGCCCATCAGGTGCAGGCCCTGCATCATCATGCGCGCGTCCCAGAAGAACAGGATGTCGAACCCCGACACCAGCACGTCGTTGGGATAGCGGCCGCCGAGCGTCGGGTCGGTCTCGTCCGGCCAGCCAAGCGTCGCGAAGGGCCAGAGGGCGGAAGAGAACCAGGTGTCCAGCACGTCTGGGTCTTGAAACAATACGATCTTTGTTAGCTCTACTTCTAGTTCGGAGCCAACACTCACCTCAACGCCATCACCGTAGTAGTTACGAGCTTCCTCCAGAGCCTCATATTCAGTCGCAGCGACAAATGCACGTAGTGATCTTTGTGATTGCTGCAACGGCCAGCCCGGTTTAGCCTGAAGCGGCGTATAGCCGTCATGCCCATATTGATCCTTAATTGGGCCGAACCACGCCGGTATCCGATGCCCCCACCAGAGTTGCCGGCTGACGCACCAGGGCTGGATGTTGTCCATCCAGTTGAAGAAGGTCTTCTCCCAGCTCTTCGGCACGATCCGCACCCGCCCATCGCGCACCGAATCGGCGGCGGGCTTCGCCAGTTTCGCCGCATCCACGTACCACTGGTCGGTCAGCCACGGCTCGATCACCACGCCAGACCGATCGCCGTAGGGCGCCTGGATCGTCCGGTCCTCGCGCCCCTTCAGCGCGTTGTCCGCCTCCAGCATCTCCAGGACGCACGTCCGCGCCGCCTCGCGCGTCAGACCGATCAGCTCGGCCGGCACCAGCCCGTCCGCCGTCTGCACCACGCGCGCGTCCGCATCGAGCATGTTGAGCATGTCACGCGCTTCGATGCCTGCGCGCCGCCCCACCTCGAAGTCGTTGAAGTCGTGGCCCGGCGTGATCTTCACCGCGCCCGACCCCAGCTCGGGGTCGGCGTGCGTGTCCGCCACCACCGGGATCAGGCGGCCGGTGATCGGCAGCCGCACCCGCCGGCCCACCACCCCCGCGTAGCGCGCATCGTCCGGGTGCACCGCCACCGCCATGTCGGCCAACAGCGTCTCGGGCCGCGTGGTCGCCACGCGGATCGCGCCCGTGCCGTCCTCCAGCGGGTATTCCAGGTGCCAGAAGCCGCCCTGCACCTCGCGCGTCTCGACCTCCAGGTCGCTGATCGCGGTCTTGAGCCCCGGGTCCCAGTTCACCAGCCGCTTGTCGCGGTAGATCAGCCCGTCCCGGTGCATCCGCACGAACACCTCGGTGACGGCGGCGGTGAAGCCCTCGTCCATCGTGAACCGCTCGTTCGCCCAGTCCATCGAGCAGCCCAGCCGCCGGAGCTGCCCGGTGATCTGCCCGCCCGATTCCGCCTTCCACCGCCAGACCCGTTCCAGGAACGCGTCGCGGCCCATCGCCTTGCCCTCCAGCCCTTCCGCCGCCAGTTGCCGCTCGACGACCATCTGCGTGGCGATGCCGGCGTGGTCGGTGCCCACCACCCAGCGCGCGTCGCGGCCCTTCAGCCGCGCGTGGCGGACCAGGATGTCCTGCAACGTGTTGTCCAGCGCGTGGCCGACGTGCAGGCTGCCCGTGACGTTGGGCGGCGGATTGACGATCGTGAACGGCTCGGCCCCCGGCCGCTCGGGCCGGAACAGGCCGTTGGCCTCCCAATGGGCGTACCAGCGCGCCTCGATGGCGGCGGGGTCGAAGGTCTTGGGCAGTTCGCTCATGGCCACGGCCCTAGGCGGCCCGGCCCGGCCGTTTCAACCGTTCTGTCGCGCCCTCAGTCCCGCGCTCCGGGCTTGTCCAGCACGAAGCGGATGCGGTCGTTCAGCTCTGCCCGCCGCCACGGCTTGCGCACCAGCTCGAACGAGCGGCTGCCCTCGTCGATGGCCTCGTCGGCGAAGCCCGTGGTCAGCAGCACGGCGATATGCGGGTAATCGCGCCGCACCGACTGGGCCAGCCCGACGCCGTTCATGCCGCCCGGCATCAGGATGTCGGTGAACAGCAGGTCGAAGTGCGAGTCGCGCGCCAGCACGTCCAGCGCGCCGCGCGCGTTGGAAGCGGTGACAACCTCGTACCCCAAGTCCTCTAGCACCGCTCGCCCGAGCGTCGCGACCTCCGCCTGGTCCTCGACCATCAGGATGCGCTCGGCCCCGCCCGGCTGGCGCGGGGCGGCGGGCTGCCCCTTCTTCTCCACCATGCCGCTGGCGCGCGGGAACCACAGGGTGAATTCGGCGCCCGTGCCGTCCTCCCCCTCCTCCGACCCGACGTTGCGCGCCAGCGCTAGCCCGCCCGACTGGCGCATGAAGCCGTAGACCATCGCTAGGCCCAGCCCGGTGCCCTTGCCCACTTCCTTGGTGGAGAAGAACGGGTCGAAAATCTTGTCCACCACGGCCGGATCGATGCCCGGCCCCGTATCGGTCACGGTAACGGTCACGTACTCGCCCGCCTCGAGCCGCGACGACGCGGCCCCCTCGTCCGGCAGCACGGCGTTGCGCGTCTTGACCGAGATGCGCCCGCGCCCGTCCATCGCGTCGCGCGCGTTGGACAGGATGTTGAGCAGCGCCATCTCCGCCTGCACCGGGTCGACGCGGCAGTTCCAGAGATTCTCCTCCAGGTCGTGCGTCAGCTGCACGTTCACGCCGGCCGTGCGGTCGGTGATCGCGCGGAAGTCGGTGATGAGCGAGTTGAAGTTGAACAATCGGTCGCGCAGCTCCTGCTTGCGCGCGAAGGCGAGCAGCTGCTGCGTCAGCGTGGCGCCCCGGTTGGCCGCCATGGAGATGGCTTCCACCGCCCGCCTGGCGCCTCGGTCCGACGCGTCGATCCTGGCCTCCAATATGTCGGAATAGCCCTGGATTACCTGGAGCAGGTTGTTGAAATCGTGCGCGATGCCGCCCGTCAGCTTGCCCACCGCCTCCATCTTCTGCGCCTCGTGCAGCGCCTCCTCCGCCTCCCGCCTACGCGAGATGTCGAGCTGCGAGCCGAAGAAGTATAGCAGTTCGCCGTCCTGCCCGAACACGGGCGAGACGAACAGCGCGTTCCAGAAGGTGGAGCCGTTCTTGCGGTAGTTCAACACCTCCACCGACACCTCGCGCTTCGCCGCAATGGCGTCGCGCACCTCGTCGATGACCTTGCGATCCGTCTCCGGTCCCTGGAGGAAACGGCAGTTCGAGCCCAGGATGTCCTTTTCCTGATAGCCCGTCATGAAGGTGAAGGCTTCGTTGCAGAAGACGATTGGATTGTCGGGCCGATGCGGATCGGTGACGATCATCGGCATCCGCGTGGTCTTCACCGCCGCGAAGAAGATATCGTGCCGCGCATCGTGCGGCTGCACGTGGTCGGAGATGACGGGCGGCTGCGTCTCGCGCGGCGCGTCGGGGCCGCGGAACTCCGGCGGCTCGCGGGACGGCTTTTCCGGCGTCACGCGCGGCTCAGCGCGCCTGGCCGGTGATGCGCTCGATCTCGCGCGCCACCAGCGTCTCCACCAGCTCGGGCAGGTTGGCATCCAGCCAGTCGCGCAGCATCGGCTTCAGCATCTCGCGCACCAGCCCTTCCAGCGTGTTGTCCCCCGCCGCCGACGCGTCGGGACGGACGATCAGCCGGGACAACGACTGCAAGGAGCCGCGAGTTGCGTCCGCCGCGCCGGCCGACAGGATGGAATCGCGCGGGCTCGCGTCCGGATCGGATGTTTGCACGGCCGAGGCCCGCTCGGAAGCAGGCGCAGGTGCCGCCAGCGGCGGGGCGGCCTGCTCCGCCTCGGGCGCGGATGTCGTCTGGACCGGGGGCGGGGCGGGCGCGGCCGGCGGCGTGGCCCGGCGTACAGGCTGCGCCTGAACGCCGGTGAACGCCCCCAGATAGGGCGCGGCCTGCGGCGGCGTGCCCGGTCCCGCGTCCTGCGGGGACGGGGAGGATCGCGACGGGGCGGCGGCGGGACCGCCCAAGGGCGGCGTGCCGAGCGGCTGATCCAGGTCCAGTACATCGTCGACCTCGTCCGGGTCGTCCGCGGCGGCTTGCGGGCCTCCGCGATCGCCGAACGGCGCCTCCGTGGGGCGGCGGCGGGCGGCGGGGCCGCCCTCCTCCTCGGCGATGATGCGTTTGATGGAGGACAGGATCTCCTCCATCGACGGCTCGGCACCGCTGTCGGCCCTGTTGTCGACCATATCGGCTTCCCCCGGCGGCGCCGTGGGACGCCCTCGCGGCCTCAGCGGTTGATCGCGCGCTCCCCCGTTGTCAAGGCGGGCGTCCTGTCGACCGCGCCGTTGAGCAGCGGGTCCTTGGGCGGCTGCTGCACCGCCGCCCCCTGCGCGGGCGTGCGGGCGGTGGAGGTGGCCACGGGCACCGGCTCCCCGTCCGAGCCATAGTCCAGGAACCGCCCCCGCACCCGCCTGTAGTTCACGTCCGGGTCGTACAGCCGCCCGCCCTGAGGCCCTGCGTCCAGCCCCAGGTCGCGCGCCTCCGCCCGCCCCAGCGCGGCCAGCAGCGCGAAACCCGCCACATACGCGTCGCGCCTGGCCGTCACCAGCAGTACCTGGCTGTTCAGCAGCTCCTGCTCGGCGTTCAGGATGTCCAGGATGGTGCGCGTCCCCACCGAGTTCTCGGCGCGCACGCCCTCCAGCGACAGCTTATTGGCCTCCACCGCCACCTCGGACGACTGGATCACCTGCTGGCTGGAACGGTAGATCGCCAGCGCGGAGCGCGCCTGCGCCACCACCGCGCGCTCGGCCAGCGTCACGTTCTCGATCGCCTGGGCGCGCCTGGCCTCCGCCTGCCGCACCAGCGCCGCCGGCCGTCCGCCCTGGAACAGCGGCAGGTTCAGCGACAGGCCGGCGTTCGCGCCGAACCCGTCCTGCCCCACGCGCGGCCCCACCGGGTTCCTGAGCGTGCCCAGGTTGTTGTAATAGCTGCCGCCCAGCACCGCGCTGACGCTGGGCAACCGCTGGGCGCGCGCCACGCCGATGTCGTAGCGCGTGGCGTCGCGGTCGCGCGCGGCGGCCTGCAGCTGCGGGTTGCCGGCGACGGCCACCTCCACCGCCTCCTCCGGCGTCGCGGGCAGCTTGGGCAGCGCGGGCGGGTCGGCCAGCCGGTCGGCGGGCGATCCCACCACGCGCACGTAACCCTCGCGGCTGGCGATCAGCTGGGCCTCGGCCTGCTGCAACCGGGCGCGCGCCTGGGCCAGCCGCGCTTCCGACTGGGCCACGTCGGTGCGCGTCAGGTCGCCGACCTGGAACCGGTCCTTGCTAGCGTCCAGGTTGATCTGGAGCACGCGGACGTTCTGAGTGTTCAGGCCGACGATGGCCTCGTCGCGCACCACGTCCATGTACGCCGCCACCACCGCGGTGAACAGGTCGGCCTCCGTGCCGCGCAGCCGCGCGCGCCCGGCTTCCACGCGCACCTCGGCCGCGCGCACCGCGTTCTTCACGGCGCCCGCCTGAAAGATCGGCACGGCCAGTTGCACGTCGCCCGTCGCCTGGCGGTCGGGCGAGAAAGTGTTGGCGCCCGCCGTGTTGTACACCTGCTGCACCAGCCCCGTGCTGGTGTTGACGCTGGGCAGGCCCGGCGCGCGCGCGATCGGCACGCTCTCGTCCAGCGCGCGCTGGGCGGCACGCTGCCCCGTGATGGATGGGTTGCCCTCGTAGGCGCGCAGCAGCGCGTCGCGCAGCGTCTCTGCGCCCGCCGGCGCCGCCGCCAGTGCGACGGCGCATGCCAGCCCCGCGATTGCCGGCCCCGTGACTACCGCCCCAGCGATCCGTCCCCCCACGACGCGTCCGCTCCCTAGAACGCGAAGGCGCGCGGCCGCGCGAAGCCCGGCAGGCCCGCACATTCCACGTCGGCGAAGGGTTGCAGCGACAGCCCGTCGCCCGCGCGCCGCCCCGCGGCCAGCCGCGTCACGCCCCGGTCCGCCAGCCCCGACACCGCGCGCCCGTCGGGGCGCAGCTGCGCCGCCAGCGCGGGCGGGATCGCCTCCACCGCGCCGTCCACCACCAGCACGTCGTACGGCCCCCGGTCCGGCGCGCCGGCCTCCAGCGGCCCCTCCACCAGCGTCACGCCCGCCGCGCCCGATCCGACGCCCCGCAGCGCGTCGCGCGCGAAGGCCGCCAGGCCCGCGTCCGCCTCCACGGCCACCACGTCGGTTACCAGCTCGGCCAGCACGGCGGCGGCGTAGCCCGTGGCGGCGCCGATCAGCAGCACCCGGTCGGACGGGCGCAGATACGCTTCCGTCAGCAGCCGCCCGGTGGCCATGGGCAGGTTGAGCCGCCGGCCCGCCCCCCCGCCGACCCCGTCGAGCGACAGCGAGGCGTCGCGATACGCGGTGGCGCGCATCGCGGCGGGCACGAAGCGCTCGCGCGGCACCACCGCCATGGCCGCCACCACGCGCGGGTCGTTCACCGCACTGGTGCGCAGCTGGCTCGACACCATGGCCTTGCGCATGGCCGTGTAGTCCGTGGCGCCCACCGGCGGGCCGTTATTGTCTGCGACGCTCATCGACGCTGTTCCTCGCACAAGCTGTTATAGTTTGGCAATACACCTCTGGGGCATCGGCGCCGTGATAGAGGCAGCACCTTTCCCCGCCAAGCGCCGCGGCGCGTTCGTCGCGCGCGCCCTTCCGCCCGCGTGTTGACCCCGCACGGCTTATGCGGCAACGGCTGCGCACCGCGGCGTCGGGGCTCGATGGCGGAGTGGTGACGCAGAGGACTGCAAATCCTTGCACCCGGGTTCGATTCCCGGTCGAGCCTCCACCGCCGCGGGTCGGCGCAGCCACCTGGTACTGGACGACGGCATGAGGTTATCGGCGGCCGCCCTGCTCATCGTGTTCGCCGTCGCCGGCTGCACGCCGCCCGACCCCGCTCCGCGGCGGGAGGGGGCGTCCGACGCTCGGGTGCCGTCGCGGAAAGCCGCCTCCCCCATCGATGGGGCGGAGTTGCCGATGCGGTTCGTTGAACGCCTCTACGATCTCGCCGGGCCGCCCGTGCCCGACGACCGGCTCTTCGCCCCCGATCTGGCGCGGCTGGTCGCGCGGGCGCAGCAGGTCGCGATGCGGACGGAGGACCCGGACCTGGTCGGGGACCCCCTTTGCGACTGCCAGGACATCACCGAGTTCCACGTCGCGACCGCCCTGGTCTCGGAAACCGCGGACACGGCCGAGGTGCGCGCGGTGTTGACCGGCGGCGCGGACGGGCCGCGCCGCTTCCTGCTCCGCCTGGCGCGGAGGCCGGACGGGTGGCGGCTGACGGACTCGATCTTCGAACCGGGCGGCAGCTACGCCGAGGCGCTTCGCCGGGAATTGGCGGGCCGGTAGCGGGCGGGGCTCAGGCGCCCACCCCCGCCCGCCGCAGCGCCGCGGCCAGCGGCACGTCGGGCGGCGGCATGGCCAGCGCCTCCGCCTCCGCCACCGGGACCCACCGCAGCGCGTCCGCCGCCAGCGCGCGGGGGCTGCCCGTCCAGCGCCGCACCGCGAACAGCAGCAGCAGCAGGTGGCCGCCGCCCGCCCGCGGCTCGGTGGCGAAGGACAGCGGCACCGGCTCGTCCGCCGCAACCGCGATGCCCAACTCCTCGCGCAGCTCGCGGATCAGCGCCTCGGCCGGCCCCTCGCCCGGCTCCAGCTTGCCGCCGGGGAACTCCCACGTCCCGGCGTGCGAGCGCCCCTCCGGCCGGCGCTGCACCAGCACGCGGCCCGCGCGGTCCAGCAGCGCCGCCGCCACGACGATCATGGCGGGCGGCGCGACCGTCGGCGTCCCTTCGTTGAGCATCCCTTAAGTCTCCCCGTCTATGCGCGTGCCATGCCCCGCGTCCGCCCCCTCGCCATCGGCTCCCCCGTCGTCCGCACCCTGGCCACGCTGCTCCGCGACCGCCGGGGCGCCACCGCCATCGAGTACGGGCTCATCATATCGCTGGTGGTGATCGCGCTGATCGGCGGGCTCAGCGCGTTCGCGAACAAGACCAACGGCATGTGGAACAACGTCGCCACCGAAGTCCTGCGCCACTGACCGGCCGGCGATGAAAAGTCTTTCCGTTAAACGCTTTCTCAACCGACTCACCGCTACAAGGTCCCCGCTGCTCCGGTGAACCGGGGACGGGCATCGAAGCTTAGAACATGGAGACCGGAATGCAGACGATCCGCAAGCTTATCCGCAACGACAAGGGCGCGACCGCCATCGAGTACGGCCTGATCGCCGCTCTGATCGCCGTGGCCGCCGTGACCGCGATGGGCAACCTGGGCAACAAGCTCAACACCACCTTCGGCAACGTCACCACCAGCATGCGCTGATCCGGACGGCCTTCGCACCGGCGAAGGACCGATGGCAGCCTGGGGGCGGCGGGACACGGGTCCCGCCGCCCCCTTTGCATTCGGCGGAAGCGGCGAACCCGGAATCGATCCCCGGCTCCGTCCGGCCCGAGCGGGGTCCCGGGCCACGACCGCGCTGTCGGATCGCGCGGAGGTGCCTCGCACCCGCCCGGCGCGGACGTTCGCCCCTACACCCGCCCCATCGCGAGGAACTTCTCCCGCCGCCCGCGGCGCAGCGCGTCCGGCGCCTCGGCGGCCAGCGCGTCCAGGTTGCGTTCCAGCGCGTCGCCCAGCGCGTCGATGGCGGCGGCGGGGTGGCGGTGCGCGCCGCCCACCGGTTCGGCCACCACGTCGTCCACCACGCCGAACCCCTTCAGGTCTTGCGCCGTCACGCGCATCGCCTCGGCCGCGTCGGCCGCCTTGTCGGCGGTGCGCCACAGGATGGACGCGCACCCCTCGGGCGAGATCACCGAGTAGACGGCGTGTTCCAGCATCAGCACGCGGTTGCCCGCCGCCAGCGCCACCGCGCCGCCCGACCCGCCCTCGCCCAGGATGGCGGCCACCACGGGCACGCGCGCGGCCAGCACCGCCTCGGTCGACCGCGCGATGGCCTCCGCCTGACCGCGCTCCTCCGCCTGCACGCCGGGAAACGCGCCCGACGTATCGACCAGCGTCACCAGCGGCAGGCCGAACCGGTCGGCCAGCCCCGCCAGCCGCACCGCCTTGCGATAGCCCTCGGGCTTGCCCATCCCGAAATTGTGGCGGAGCCTGGACGCGGTGTCGTCGCCCTTCTCGTGACCCAGCACCACGATCCGGCGTCCCCGGAACGTGGCGAACCCGCCCTGGATCGCCTTGTCGTCGGCGAACGCCCGGTCGCCGGCCAGCGGCAGCCAGTCGCTGAACAGCCGCGCGGCGTAATCCTTGAAGTGCGGACGCTCCGGGTGGCGGGCCACCTGCGTCTTCTGCCACGGCGTCAGCCTGGCGAAGGTGTCGCGCAGCAGCTTGTCCGACTTGGCCTGAAGGCGTCCGACCTCCGCGTCGATGTCCACGGTGCCGTCGGCGGCCGCGTCGCGCAGCTCGTCGATGCGCCCCTGCAGCTCGGCGATGGGCTTCTCGAAGTCCAGGAAACTCGGCATCGGGCGCGACTAGGGGGCCGGGAAGGCAGCGTCAACGCGGGCGGGGCGCGTCGGCCAGCGGGTGCAGCGCCACCGCGTCGGTCAGCCGCGTCGGCTCGACATGCGTGTAGATCTCGGTCGTCGCGATGCTGGCGTGGCCCAGCATCGCCTGGATCGCGCGGAGGTCCGCGCCCCCGCCCAGCAGGTGCGTGGCGAAGGCGTGGCGCAGCACGTGGGGGCTGA